>Ga0208373_1001139_pt1 | contig 37485 bp, 36 predicted proteins | sample RifOxyC2_FD_184036 | JGI IMG/M metagenome (GOLD analysis project Ga0208373, IMG submission 184036) | Soil microbial communities from Rifle, Colorado - Rifle Oxygen_injection C2 (SPAdes) | ecosystem: Environmental > Terrestrial > Deep subsurface > Rock core/Sediment | place: Rifle, Colorado...
TTTCCCTTGAAAAGATTATTTTATTCGCAATAAGCAGGTGGCATGGGCTTCTTAAGGGGCATTCATCGTAGGGCTGGGCGTGGAGGTCTTGACAAGGATGTCTCTCCGTTATTTCGCAACAGTCCCATTAGGGAATCTAGAAGTTTTTTGTTCTACTGCGTATTTTACAGCGTGTTCCAACTCTTTCATTCTTGTTGAAACTTCGCCTCCAGTAAAGGTTAACCGAGTAGTTCCTCTGGGAAGGTTATCTATGGCTCTTTCAGCTTGTTGCCGGGTCATTGTATTCCCACCTGGGCCATAGTCACCAAGACAGTGTGCGCATCTTAGATTACAATTGGAGGTCAACTTGAAAAGTATTTTCATTTGCTTTGTTCTTGCCCCTCTAGTCTTCTCTTATATATTATCGACACTTTTTAACTAAAATTGCAGTTTTTTTGATACTTTTAAAATTCGAGTCCGGGGTGGGGTTCGGATATATCAAATTCATTTTTTTTCAAAAAGGCGGCAGTAAAAAGAAAAAGGGACAGAAGCGATGGTATTAAAAATATAATGATTCCAAAACATTTTTTAGTTTATGGTAAATTGTCGCCCAAGGGGCAACCATACGTTTTATTACATTAAAACCTACGGCTGCCCATTCTGTTAGAGCTTTATCATCTACTTAAACCTGTCTTTGAGTTCATTCATAATGATCAATTATCTTGCTAAACTCCCGGGAAAGGTCGCAACATCCCTATATAGTATTAGATGTGCACGTGTTGTAAGGCATGTTGCAGGCATTTGTAAGCACATGTAAGCATATAAATATAAATGTGCGTAAAGAAAAACTCATCCCAAGCATTAGATGATTGTTAAGTAAATTTTGAACAACCCTTCTCTTAGTCCTTCGACTTCGCTCAGGATAAAAAAGAGAAGGGAGAAGTTGATTTTAAGGGGAAGAGTTTTTTTTATTAAAGGAATTGAATTTATTATTTGTCCCGCTAAGGTTGCGCTTCAATTTAAAAAAGAGAAGACCCAGATTTTCCACGACCGTTTGGTTTTATGTTTTAGGTAAGGTTGTTCTTCTTAAGGCGGAATGCCCGCCTGCGTCCCGACGTTCGTCGGGACTTCGGCGGACTTCATCATTATATTTTTTCCGATCCTCATTGCCTTGGTCACTAAAAGAGGTGGCGGGGTTGCCAGCCGATAGAGTTATGATTTTATTGAAATCCTTGAATGCTCATTTTTAGAAAGTTTACAATCTCTATCATGCCTCTGGTATCTAATTCACAATATTGCTCCAGCAGTTTAAAAACCCGCTGTTTTTCTTTTTCAGGTACTTTTTCTTCAAGGGCCACACGCATATACTCAAACCTAGCAGCTCCACCACCACCGATTTCCAGGTCATTATAACTTATGCCAGTTAAAGCAGGTAAAACATACTTTATTGAGGCACTTCCTTTTTGGGCTGGATGATAATAAGCAAAATTACGGAAGGGCAGCAATAAATCAACAATACGGATTTCTATCTCTTTTAACCATTTGGCATAGGCAGGATAAGCCTTGATCGCATTTCGCAAACAAATTTTTTCATAGACTGCGTTATAAATAATTATCGAACCTTGATTGCCCAAGAGTTCTTGCAACTGCTTTAACAAGTCTGGCCGAGGATCAATATCCCCAGGAGCTAAAAACGAATAGTGTTTGGGCTGAGCACCTGCCTTTTCTATAACGTGCAAAGAAAACTGAAAAGGGATAGGCTCATGTGGACCAGATAAATCATAGATTGGGATAGCAGTAGCAATAGTTTCAAAATCCAAAAAGTATAAGGGGTATTTAAGCTCGGAAAGAAAATTATTGACAGCTTCTTGATCAATATAAGCCTTACCGGAATTGTGACATTTAACCTGTATGGCCTGTTTTTCGTCTAACTCAATACTGCTAGGAATATCAGCTAATTGCAAGATCCCCTGCTCAATAAGATCAAGGGCTTTTTTCCGCCGGCCGCGCAAAAGAAAGACATTTTCTTGAGGTAAAAAACTCCAGCACAGGCTAAACAAAGGACAATCCTTAGCACAATGCTTATCGGCATTAATCTGCGGCAATTCGGCAGAAATAATTTTGGCCATTGCCGCAAGTTTATCTCCAAGATCAGGTAAAAGATCCTTGATTTTACTAGTAACATCTTCCTTAATAAAAAGTTTATTAAGATCCAAATCACCGTTCTTTTTATAAGCCTTATTTAAATGCTGGATAAAAACCTTATTTATCTTTAGGCCGCTGCCTTGATAGACATATTTTTGAAAAGCCGCATCAAGAAGGTGCTCTTCCTTAACAGAAGAAGTGCTTTTGACCTCAATTAAATCCCAGGCATCTTGGCCCACTGGCTCAAGAATATCGGGCAAAGCATACCCGCTTTCATAAACAAACCCAGCCTCAAACAACGGCTGGCGAGAACTAAGTGCAGCCATAGACCTTTGGGCTGTTTCCAAGGGATTATTATCTCTGGCAATGGTTATGCCTTGGGGGTAAAGTTTTTGTGCCAGCTGGCCGACAATTATCCCCTGTTTCATCCTTTCTTTTGCTTCTTGATCAGGTTCAGGAATCTTGGCCTTATCATTATATTGATACCAGAGTAACTTTAGACATTGTAATCCGGCTAAAAACTTACTTTTTGATATAAACAACTTTGGTTTAATCATATGCTTAGATTGTAGTCCTCCTGCTTTTGCTATTCAACAACAAAACAACAATAAAACTAACCGACTTTTGCCTGACACTGGCTGCAGCTGATGCAGCTTTCGATGATATCAAGTTCCGGGCCGCCCCCTTCAACAACCAGGGCTTGCCTTAAAGCTGTCCAAAGGCTGACTTCTTCTGTAAAATTAGCCAGACCTTGTTGGACAAAGGCTGTGCTGCCGCAGTTAGGGCAAGCAAAAATCAACCGTTCCTCTTTTTCTTTGGTTGTTTTTTTTACCATTTATCAAGCTCCTTATATTTTTATTGCTTCACTCTAGCGCCGCAATCAGTGCATCTGATCACAGGATCAACAGCATCAATTTCGGGATCAGAATTTGTAAAAACCAGACCTGCCAAACCTTGTGAAATAGCTACCTTTTGCTTATAACTTATCAGGCCTTGTTCGATAAAAGAAGCGCTGCCGCAATTAAGGCACTTAAACAAAGAAGCAGCAGTTGGCGTATCAGTTTTTTTTCCTTTGGTCATTTTATTCACCCCCTTTCTTGTTTTCATAGGAAAAGATCAGATCTTCAAAAAAATCACGGACAAGCGGGGCAACGCAGCGGCCGCCCATTTGTTCATAGGACTTATCAGCCAGGAGCAAAGAAAAGATAATTTCCGCATAGGCATTTTCTTCGGCGTTTGTCATGGACACATAAGCTGCATACTGGCGTACAGTTTGATGCGTTAGCTGTCTTATAATCTCTTCGGAAAGACAATCAAGGCAGATAATATTCCCCAAGCGGTTGGCAAATTCAGGCATTAGACCAAAGCTGTACAAATCACTGACAGCCAGTTCTTTTTTATGGCTTAAGCCTGTAAAAGCACCGCCAAAAAGAAAAAGCACATTGCAAAAACTAAAGCTTTGACGCGAATACTCTGCGGAATCAGGCTCATAAAAAACCTCGCTGCCATCGATTAAGGAAAGGAGATCCTGCTGCACACCAAAAGTGGCCAGCTCGCTTTCATCATGTGGATTGTAGGCCAGCTTATCAATCTCATCGATAAAGACAACAGCATACTCTGCCCTTTTTCTATCCCCTTTGGCAGCAGAAAACAAAAGGTCAACAAACTGGTCAATATGGGTGCCTCCGCGGTAACCTCTTTGCACCAGGCTGGTGGCATCAATCTGCAAAAAAGGCAGACCAACAATATCGGCCAAGGTTCTGGCCATAATAGTTTTTCCGCAGCCTGTTGGCCCAACAAGCAAGGCATTGGTTTTCGCCAGGTTTTTATTTTCCGACCTAAGCGCATAGCGCTTAAGCTGCTGATAAATTATTACGGCTAAGCTTTTTTTAGCTTGTTCTTGTCCAATGACCGTTTTACTTAAAAGCGCAAAAATATCTTTGGGCAGCAAAGCCGGTTTTTTGTCTTGATCCGCACCTTGAAAAGAAGGATCAGCAGTCACGTCTATGGCGGCTATTTTTCCCAACAAACTTGAACCAGGCTTTTTAGGCATCTTGATCACCTCTGGCTATGATTATAAAACAAGGGGTATGACACTAGCTGTCAGAGTAGTGTGGTATAATAATCACCAGCTAGATTGAGGGGATCAAAATGGACAACAAAGAAATAAACGAGGAAATCATCGCAATTTGGGACGAGCATTTTAGTGGGGATGAAAAAATCATGGCCCCCTTGCTTTACCAGGCAACAGACAAACACACAATATTATTTGTTGGCTTCAATCCATCGCTTAATCTTTCGGAATTAAAATCCCTAAGCGGCATTAACAACACAAAGGATTTCTTTCTATGGAAAAACTTCTCAAAAGAAAAGATAGATACCTTTATTAGCATCGAGCAAAAGGCCATTCAATCATACGGAAGGTACTTCAATAAAATTGAACACATTGCAAAAGCAACAAAAAACAAATGGCAACACATCGATCTGTTTCCCATCAGAAATACAAAACAGAGAGAAACTTTAAAATATGTTTTCGCTGACAACAAAAAACTCATATTAAATGATTTCGCCAAGAAATGCTTGAGGGTATTTGAAAAGCTGACAGCAAAATGTTCCCCAAAAATGATTATTGTTATCAATGCGCTTTCCTCTAGAATTATTCAAAAGCATTTCGCCGATAAAATAAACTCAAAACGCTATGATGATTTGGGCTATGATTTAATAACAATCAACAACGACTGCATCCCTATTATTTTTTCTGGAATGATCTCTGGTCAAAGAGCATTAGATAACGATTCTCTGAAGAGATTAATCTGGATAACAAAAAAAGCGGACAAATACGCAAAAACGAGCACATAATGGAACGCCATACATTAATTAGAATATACCAGATTGATGAGCTGATCAGGTCAAAGCAATACCCCAACTGCAGGGAACTGGCTGAACGGTTTGAGGTTTCTGAACGCACGATCTTGCGCGATATTGAAGCAATGAAGGACTCGCTGGGCGCGGCAATTGGCTTTAGCAAAGAACATAACGGGTATTACTATGAAAAACAAGGGTTTTGCCTACCCTCTTTAAAGTTGTCAGAAGGAGAGCTGCTGGCCATATTGCTGGGCGGGGAACTAATAGCCAAATACAAAAATACCCCATTTGAAGCTGCCATAAAAAAAGCTTTTGAAAAATTGCAGGCACTACTTCCGGAAACTATCTCAATTAACCTTAATAATCGCGATAAATTTATTTCCTTTGACTTATGCCAGACACGGGAATTATCAAAACCAGCAACCCAGGCTTTTGAGCTGTTAATAAAAGCCATTAACGATAAAACCAGCGTAGCAATTAATTATTATTCAATTGGCCGCAACAAAACACAAAAGCGAATAATTGACCCATATCATTTGCGCCATACCCAAGGCGCCTGGTATTTGGTTGGTTATTGCCAGCTAAGAAAAGAAGTGCGGACTTTTGCGGTAAACCAAATTAAAAATATCAAAATCATGCCTAAAACGTTTTTGATCCAAAAGAGTTTTTCGGCAAAGAAATTTTTTGCTGATTCCTGGGGTTTTGAACAAGGCGGGCCAATGACCAAAGTTGTGGTTAAGCTGGACAAAAGAATTAGCCGCTGGTTTATTGACCGTAAGCTTCACCCCAGCCAAAAAACCGCAGAAAACAAAGACGGCTCCCTTACCCTAACCTTTCAAGTGGCTGGAACAGAGGAAATAAAAAGGTGGATATTGAGTCAGGGCGCGGATATAATGGTTTTGGAGCCGAAAAGATTAAAAAAGGGGGTCAGAGATGAGGCAAGGAGGATGACGGGGTTTCGTTAACATGGGCATTATAACGATTACACCGAGTAATTAAGTCTTGCTATTAAAGAGTTTACAAAAGGGGGATAAGTACTATGGCAGAACTGAATGTAAGTAGAAAAAACATCGGCAAATTACTTAAAGAGATGCAAGGAAAAAAATTTATTATTCCTGATTATCAAAGGCCATATAAATGGGATGAAGAAAAATGTGAAACTTTATGGGGAGACATCATTGATTTTTTTAGCAATAAAAAGCCAAATGAAGAATATTTTCTAGGCAGTATTGTTACCTGCAAGGGTGCTGGCGATAAGGATTCAAACGAGATCGAAATAATTGACGGTCAACAAAGGATTACATCTTTGTTCCTATTATTGAGATCTTTTTATGCAAAGCTGGAAAGTATGTGTGAGGATGACAACATTAAAGGGTTAAAAAATCAAATAGCCCCATGTCTTTGGGATGTGCATGAGATATCTAACATAGTGGAAGACAAAACAAAAATACACATTGAATCTCGAGTTGCTACGGAATCTGACAATGAAATATTTCATAAAATTCTTACTAGCGGTAAAATCATAAGTGCGAATAAAGATTTATACAGTTCAAACTATGCTTTCTTTTATTCTAAATGTAATGAATATGCCCAGAAAAATCCAATGCACTGGCAACCGCTTTGTATCACGATATTAAACAAGTGCATTGTATTACCGATTGAGTGCGAAGATGTGGAGGCTGCCTTAACAATTTTTTCAACATTAAATGACCGTGGCATGCCTCTGTCTGATTCCGATATCTTTAAGGCGCAAATATATCGCTCAAAAAAAACAACTGAAGAAAAAAAAGAGTTTACCGATGCCTGGAAAGAATTGACCGAAACCGTTGAAGATGCGCAGATAAGCCTTGATGACTTGTTCAGATATTATTCGCATATAGTTCGCGCAAAAAACAAAGACAAATCCAAAGAGATTGGGCTAAGAAACTTTTACAAAACAAACAACAGTAAAATTCTGAAAGACCCTTCATTAATGGGCAATCTAAGTGAATTGGCGGATTTTTGGTTTGACATTAACAATGGGGGGGCAAAGACAGATGATGATAAAAAAACATTTGATTTTGAAACGAAAAAGTATTTACATTGTCTAAAATGTTACCCAAATGAGTATTGGAAATATTTGACAAGCGTCTATTATTTCAAGAATAAGGATCAGGCTGATTTTGCAAAAAAATTCCCACTATTTTTAAGGAAGCTAATCGCTTTTCTCTTTGCGAAATTCATCGAACAGCCAACGGTAAATGCTATCAAAGATAATATCTACCAGTTTGGAATTGATATTTGTGCAAACAATCCATTTCAGGTAAATTTGTCTGAGACATTTTCTAGCAAGATCGGCAATTCTGTTTCATTAAAAATCGCAAAATCAATTATTCTGCTAAGTGCCTATCTTGATAATTCGCAAACTGAATTGATTCCTAATAATTTTGAGATAGAGCATATTTTTCCAAGAAAATGGCAGGATACTAATTATAACGGCTGGAACAAAAAAGACGCCGAAGAATACTTGGAAAAATTTGGAAATAAGGCACCCATTGAAAAGAAGGTGAATATTCAAGCAGGGAACGGATATTTTGGGAAGAAAAAAGAAAAGTACAAACAATCAAAAATCAGCACAATAATTAAGCTGAGCAAAACCGCTAAGTCTGATTGGCTGAAACAAGATATTGAAGAGCGGGAAAAAAATACTATCGAAACATTGATGAATTTTTTTAGGGAAAGTTCTGCCTTGTAAATAATTACCACAGCTTAAAAGAAAAGCTGGCTTTGAAGGTCGGCTATTTACGATTGCAACCTGCTTTTGTAGCTACTGTTGGTTTTTCATAACTCAACTTGCGACCAAAAAATAAGCCTCCCTAAGTTTGGTTTTGGCAAACCTCGGAGGCTTATTAATTGTTTCTTTAGGTTAAGATAATGTCTTTCCTGCCTTTTAGGATTGGCTGAAGATAATCTCTGTTAGCTTGATCAATATTTTTAAAGATGCTATTTAGTTCCTGCTGCGGTAGACTAAACATAGCTTCGCAACAATCACAGGCAAAGATCGTCCTCCCTTCACCAGCTTGATCATATCTTTCACCAACAATAGTCAGCCAAATTTCTGTTTTCCCCTTAAACTGGCAGTCTTCAGCATAATGATAACCGCTGCCCCTTTTGCCTTTATGGCTGATATGGACTTTTTGATGTTCAAGGACATCTGAATCATCAAGTACAACCTTTATGGCAAACTCATTATAGTTAAGTCCTTCAATCTTGTCATAAAGTGTTTTGTGATCATCATAGAAAGACCTAAGGGTGCCCTCTTCTTCCTTGCCAGCATACCAGCCAACCCAAGCAGGATCATCAAGCCATTTTTTAATCTGCTGGCGGCTGAAAAAACAATGATCTAAAACTCCAATCTTTACTTCCTCACCAGTAATCATATTCTTAATATACTCTCCCATTTTACTAATCTCCTTTTTGTAAATTTTTGATAAATTAGCCTGCCTCCGGCAAGCAAGCCCGCCTGCTTGTAGAAACAGACGGGCTATTAAGATTAAACTTCGGCATACTTATACGATAGGCCATACTCAAGCTGGTTTTGGATAGCGTTTAAACAGGACTGGCAGATAAAAACTACTCGCCTGTGCTCTTCCAAGCTTGAAGCAGAAGTTCGCCGCATAAATGACTCAACCCCGATATGATCAAGACCTTCGTTACAGCGAACTAAGAATCCGTGGCAAATGCAACACTCTCTCATAACTAAATCACCTCCTTATGATAAACAATGCAACTGGAAACCAAATCAGCCGGCAGACCGACCCCAGCACCGCATAGATAAACCACAACTGGAATACCCCGAGCCACTGCCTGCCGAACTGTGTAAAGAGAACCGCGAGATGAGCCATAGAGAAAAGCAACCACAACAGAGCAAGAAGAAACCAAAAGCCGATTGCGGCCCAAGAGCGCGGAAACTGCCTGCTGATATGGGGCACCGGGAGCAGCAGCACCCCAAATAACCTGGCCACCAGAGGCACAAAACTGCACTACCTGGGAACGGATAGAAGCAGGAAAACCAGAAACAGAGGACCACGCAGAGAAAACAACACCAGAACCAGCTGCCTGCTGCTGCAAAAGAGCAGACAGAGCAAACGAATCAGCGCCCAATGCACCACCAGAAGCAACCCGAAAACCACGAGCAAGATACGAGGAAACAACCAAGGAAACCAGCGGGGCAAAAGAAGCAGGAAGGGAACGGGAACCAACGACACCAACTAACTGACACATGCTAATACCTCCCTATGATATATATGCCTGAAACTGCTCCAGGCATTGAGGTCCTAATAGCATTTTTTTCTTTTGTCACCCGGAAGTGCATATGCGAGGCGTAACGAGCATATGCGCTGGAGGGCGAGGGTGACAAAAAAATTACACGAGGTTTATAGAATAATGATTATTTTGTCACCCGAGATTTAGTTCCGCACTTTCAAGTCCTTAAATAAATAGCAAGAAAGTGCGGAACTAAATTGACAAAAATAAAGAAAAAAATGCTAGAATAAAAATGCCTGGAGCAGTAAAAAGGAAAAAGGGAATTAAAAATTCCGACCCAGCATGCGGTCATAGTTGCTCATTATTTCGCCTTGGCTGTTAGATAAATCCAGAATCTCCAACCCGCCACAATAACGTTGTAGTAGAAACATTTTGTATGGAGCGGCTAACAAAAGCGGAAGATAGATTAAGATCACAATACTGTGGATCACTTATCATCCCAATAGTGCTTGACGCCAAAACTTAGAACCATGGGTACTTTTCGGCTTATATAATATGGGTGTAAAAGTGCTGGACAACTAAGCTCAATATTTGAGAGTGAATCAAAAAACCAAAACTCTATCCCTCCCGAAAAATTAATATCAGCAAAGACATTATTGGCATTATGAATAAAGGAGCCACCCTCTTTGCGCCAGGAATTAACACCATTTATAGCAGTACCGACAGAGACATACGGTTTAATAAAAAGCAATTCAGGTAAATGAAAAATATTATTAATATTGAGAAAGCAGCCTGTTTCTGTATAAGTCGGAGTAGTGGCAGACTTAAAAACATTGTTATCAGCAATAAAGCCAATTTCCAAAGCCAAGGTATAGAAGTTATTTTTCTTAAACAAATAGCTAACTTGCAATATAGTACCGGCTTCTGAAGAATTAGAAGCAAACATCCCAAGATTGTTGATATAGCCATAGTCTAAGCCAAAGCCCATTTGGCCTGCTTGGCTCGGTACAACAAGGGAAAAAGAAAAAAATAAAATACAAACAAAATAAAACATGGCTCTTTGAACAATTCTTCTCATTTCACAACCCCCTTTTATCAAAAAACTAATATCCGGTACTACTAGGCAGTTTTCTTAGGATCTTGCCATGAGTGATAATAGATCCACATTAGCAGTATTCCGATTAGAAAAACAAAACATGCTAAAGGAAAAACATAGCCAATTTTATTATAGAAAGTTCGACCGGTAATAGGAACAACTTCAGCTACCCCATAAGCTGTTTTTCTATAAGGAATCTCTAATATCTTCCTGCCTAAATTATCAAAGATTGCTGAAGGCCCGGTTGTCCCAACATGAACAGCAAAACGGTTATTTTCAACGGCTCTTAAAGCCATTAAATTCCTGTGCAAATAAGGGATTATAGAGTTACCAAAAGCAGCATCAGATGAAATAAGAACTAAAACCTGCGCCCCAGCCTGGGTTAAACCGCGAGCTACCCAAGGACATAAAGATTCAAGACAGATCATTGCTCCAATCTGCTTTAAACCAGATTGTGAAGGCAATGGTTGAAGCTTATTCCCACTATAATAATTATCTGATTCCGCGAAAGGAAAAAGTTTCTTTTTCTCGTATGTTCTAGTGGTATCTCCATCTTTTTTTAGAATAAAGGCTACATTGTAAACCTGATTATTTCTAACATGATTAATAAATGGCGTCCCAACCAATAACTCTGGCCCATAAGAAGTAACATTTTTATACAATCTATGGAGATATTGGTCATTTTGCAAAAGATAGTTGCCAGAAGACTCCGGCCAAATGATAAGTTTCGGGGAATCCTTAAGTGTTTGCTGAGATAAATAGAGTAATTTGCTGTTAAAATAATTTTCAAACAACTTATTTTTCTCTATTAGAGCATACTCTGTCATCCCTAAATTCGGTTGTATAACAGCAATTGGAATAACCCCAACAGCTTCTGATTGAGATATGTGAAGGGAGAAAGCACCAAAAATAAGATTAAGAACTTGCAGCATAACAATTAGGTACAAGGAAAACCGCTGCCAGGGTAGTTTAACTTTAAGTAGAAAATTTGCAATCAAAACATTGGTTGCAATAATCAGAAAACTTAAGAAGGCTGCCCCCAAAAGACCAGCTGATTGAATAATAAGCGGATAAGGGGCTAAAGCACTGACGATCGGGGCAGTAAAAGAAATTGGCAGATAGGAAAGAAGGTATTGTGAGCTAACCCAACCTGCACCAAAAAAGATTGGAGCCAAGCCCCAGCCATAAACCCTAGATAAGAAAGCTGCTAAACTAAAGAAAAAGGCAATAACCAAAGCAATAGGAATAAAGACCAAAACAATCATCGTGACAAGAGGAACCCCTAAATTAAGGCTCAAAGCATCTAAGGGCGTTATTATTCCAAGACAAACAAAATAAGCAAAGAGGAAATTAATTAAAAACAATCTCCACCCACTGATTTTGTAGTTAAGGATAAATAGAGGAACTAAACTAAAAAAGATAGCTAAAGGAACTAAAAATATTGGATTTGGCAGTGAGAATAATACACCTAGAACACCTAAGCAGAAAAGCCACAAGATCTTAGTGGCGCGCATCTTCGGAAATTCCATAATAAGCGCCAGGGAACTTTTTAATAATTTTGTCTGTTTTAGTATCAAGGACTAACAAAGCTGGGGCTGTCCTTGATGGAGTCAGCATCATCTTGCCAACTGTAATGTACATCTTCCCTGGCTTAACAACAGAAAACATGAGTTGAGAAGGAATCTTAAGCCGATTAATAACTTTATCTGTTTTAATATCAATAACCTCAACAGTGTTACGAGCAACCTTGTCATCCATGTGTTGCACATAGAGCTTCCCTACTGATTGGTCACAAGTTAACTTATAAGGATGACCGTCAATTTTTATCTTCTTGATTAGTTTGCCAGTCTCAAATGAATAAACCAGTAATTCTTCATTAGGAGGAACCCAGCCGTCCAAGCTTCGCTCGCCTTTTGCCGCAGCAGCAACATAGACTTTATCACCAACCGAGCAAACACCGTCGATAGTTTTATAGTCATGGGGGATATTCAGGATTTTAACAATCTCTTTTTTTCTAACATCAACAACATAAACATCTCCAACTGCATCCTTACTAAAATCTATATTATTATTTTTATCTTTCATAATATAAAAAGAGGAAAAAAAGAGCAGGTTTTTACCATCAAAGAAAAGATCATTAATGTTAGCCTGAGAAAAAGACGGTTCATTCTCCCTAATAAACAATCTCTTAACAACCTTTTTTGATTTGCGATCAATAAAAACAATACCACTTTTTAAGCGGCTTTCATCATTACCACGAACTTCCACAATCAAATCTTTTTCAGTTAGAATCATGTAACGAGGACCCCAAAGATCTTTAAAGCTGATAAAAGTATCTATTTTCTTTTTCTCTGGATCAAAATACAATACTTCTCTGCCATAACGCCAAGGAGTACGATATTTAGCAATAAAACAGCCTACTTGCTCATCAATAAGAAAATTGTTGTAGCCGCTATTAAGCGGCAAAGGGATATTCCGAACGATTTCATCTTTATTAACATCGAATTTAACTAGAAATTCATGTGCGCCCTTATCATCGTGGTCATAACGAAGGACATAGGCAAAGCGTCCCGGGGAAGCCGGGACGCTAGTTGCCATAAAGACTAACAAACAACAACAAAAGATAAAGAGTCTGTTTTGCTTCATAAATAATTTAGATTAGCCGAGTAAGCAAAGTCAGCCCCAAGTTGATCCGAGTAATAAATATCATCGGGAGAAACCCCAATCCAGCTGAAACCTGGTGCTCCCCAAGATCGATCTTGAATTTGGCTGTTAAAAACTCCTGTGTTATTAGAATCAAGATTAACACTCATATATGGAGATTTCTTAAAAGTATTATACACCAATTTAGAGCAGTACATTGAGCCCACATCATCTTTATTGCTCCATTTTTCAACTAGAGTAATCAAACCAGCTCTGGCTGAAATTTGAGGGTAATATGGCTTACCTTGATAATTGTTAATGGCCCAGTTTAATGCGTTCCAAATATTCTCATAACTTGCTGTTTGAATTTTTTTACAGGTAAAGTATGAAATATTATTACCCCAACTACTAGGCGCATAATTCCTTGCAACTCCTCCCTCAGGCATAGATTCAAACACACGGTTATAGGAGATATCATCAACAATCGCTATGTGAGTCCAGTTAGAAATAATCTTAACTAACTCAGGGCCTTTCCCTTGTGCTCTCAGTAGGATCAAATCTCCTCTCATCCCGCCTTCTTGCCTAAACTTATTCCAGTCAAAGGTAACTCTAGTGTTATCATTCCAAGAAGAATAAGCCTTAGCCTGTTTAACTCGATAAGAAGAGGCATTAGCTTGAAGTTTTGGGACAACACGATCTCTTTTTTCAGCTGCAGCTGCGGCAACAGGAAAGAAACCTAAATCAACCTTAGCATAGTACGGTTGATTATAATTAGAAAAAAAGAAATCCTCATTACGCAGTCCCCGTCTCAAGTCTTCAAAAGAGTAATTGGGTGGCGGCGGCGGAGGGCTAAATTTACCACCTCCTCCTGCTGTGCTGCCTGTAAAAGAAAAAGCCATTGCAGCTTGAACTAAAACTGCACTTAATATTAGGGTAACTATAATTTTTCTTTTATTTTTCATTTTAACACCTCCTATTGTGTAACTGCCTTAACAAAGGAATTAACTTTATCAGTAGGCAACTTAACTGAGTTTTCTGAAGCAGTCCCATCATCACCAGTCATCAAAGCATAACCAACTGTCATTGCTCCAAGTGGAGTCAGGCTAGACTTTTTTTCTGGATTAAGATTAGGAATTGAAGCTTCAACAACTGTCTTGGCTTTCAGCACAGTGTTATCATCAACTCTAACCCCACTATCACTTCCCAACTCGTTGACCTTATCTGTTACAGTTCCAATATCAATAGGCGTCTTGATAACTTCTTCACCGCCAACCGCCATGACTTTGGCTGCTTCTCCATTCCTAGCTGCCACCTCTTGCCGGGCAATCTGCTTGATAAGATTTTGACCAAGAACAGTTTCCAGTGATTGGGCAGTTGGTTCTTCTTCTGTTCGATCAATACGGGAATCAACGTAAGTTATAAAACTGCTAACAGCCTTTTCAGCACTAGCCTGATCTTTAATCTCCCCTAGCTGCTTATCGAAGGCTGTAAGTTGAGCATTATTAGCAATGGTGGGAACATTATTCTCAAAGATAGAAACATCCCCTTTTTTTGACGAACCACAACCAATAAGGGTAAAAGATACCGCCAAAACCAGGAACAAAACAAAATACTTGTTTTTCTGAATCATGCTGTGCACCTCCTAAAAAAGATCAGATTACTCCTTAATTTAAAGTTGAACTATCACCTCCCCCTCAAAACAGCAAATCCCGCACCATGACCTCTAGGGTATACTGGCACGGGATCTGTTGCTTCACTTCTACAGTAATAATTAATATTTTTTTTCCTAACATTCAAAGTATTAGCACTCTCAACATATAATGCCGCTTTGGTCCACCTTGAAACTAAGATTTGCTGTAAGAAAGCGAAAAAAATAAAATAAAAAAGTGGACCAGCCTATAAGTAGAGTCACTCTCATATAAGGGGTATAGCAATTTTATTGCCACCTCGACTCACCCCTCGTAAAACTCGGGGTTCGCTCGGTGCAAGCAGGTTTTTTAGGGTAATTTACGCTTAGAACAAGTCAAAAAATGCTCATTTTTTCGACACAGGTGTCCGAGTTTTCGTCACCCCACGTTTTAAGGCTGTAAAAATAGAGGAGAAGAGTTGGTTTGGCTTGGAAATTCTGGTGCCCAAATTTTCGACACCCTCAAGATTTAGGCTTCTTCAATTTCTTCAGGTTTCTGCTGAGGAAGTTTACTTAAGTGTAAGAATACAGACCTGGACAGCATTTTCAGGGCCTTATTTTTGGTGCGGTGGATCTTTGATTTTGACATTTTGAGGCATTTAGAAACTTCTCTTTCTGTATATTCCTCAAAGAAAATTAGTTTAACAATCTTTCTTTCTAGTGGAGGCAGGGTTTGAACTGCTAACTTAAGCAGGGTTGACTGGATTAAGCCTTTATCTCCCTTTATAGATAACCGCTCATAATAATAGTGTTCATCATGGCTGCCAACTCTCTCCAAAGAGTCAGTTGGCAGAAACTTTACTTTAAACCTTTCAAACCATTCTTGGTTATCCATTACACACCCCTAATTTTCTTAAAGATGCTTGCGCAATAAGGATCATATTTTCCAGCACTCCCCTAACAATATTAATTTCCGAACCGATCAGATTCAGCCAAAGCGGAAAGCCTGCTTGTTTCAGCCAAAAAAGACCTTCGAAACAGGCTGAAAGTATTTCTTCTGCAAAATCTGACGCATTCCGGCCACCGATTCTAATTCATTCCGGCCGGCCATTCTGATTCATTCCGGCCACCCATTCTAATGATTCCGGCCACCCTAGCCACCTCACCATGAATAAACCATAAATACAACCAAGGCACCCCAAATACCCACGGGATATTAAGATAGGGGTAAGGAGGTGCCAAGTATGGCTAAAGAAAGGATTGGTATGAGAAGGATAAAAGAGGTTTTAAGGCTGGGATTTAGGGAAAAGTATTCCATGAACAAAATTGCCTGCTGTCTTAATGTCGGGCGCAGTACGGTCCAGGATTACTTTCGTAGATTCAGAATCGCTGGTTTGTCCTGGCCGCTGGTGGAGGAGCTAACGGATGAATTGTTGGAGCAAAAGCTGTTTCCGGAGAACCTGAACAAAAAGGCAAAGCGCGGACAGATTAATTTTGAATACCTTGTAGGGGAAATTAAAAAACCGGATGTCACGTTGGCTTTGCTATGGGAGGAATATAAAGAGCAAAATCCAAATGGCTATCAGTACGCCCAATTTTGCAATCTTTACCGCGCTTACAGAAAAACACTCAACTACAGCATGCGCCAGGAGCATAAGGCCGGGGAAAAGATTTTTGCTGACTTTGGTAAAGGCGACGCTGTAACGCTGTTGAATCCGAAAAGCGGCCACAGAATTCCTGTTAATCTATTTGTTGGGGTCTGGGGCGCGTCTAATCATACTTTCGTCGAAGCGGTCATAGGCGGAGAAAGCCTGGCCAACTGGCTAAATTGCAGCGCTGATGCTTTCGAGTATTTCGGCTGCTGCTCTAAAGCCATTGTACCCGATAATCCCAAATCTGTTATTAGCAAAGCTTGCCGCTATGAGCCTGATGTTAACGCCAGTTATGCGGAATTCGCGAGCCACTATGATGTCGCCGTCCTGCCTGCCAGGCCCGGCCATCCCAAAGATAAGGCTAAAGCCGAAGTGGGTGTTAAGTTGGCTAAGCGCTGGATCCTGGCCAGGCTGCGCAACAGAGTCTTCTACAGTTTGGGCGAACTAAACGAAGCAATCAGTGAATTGCTGGAGAGTTTTAACAACAAAGTTATGAAAAGGTTCAAAAAGAGCCGTTGGGAGTTGTTTGAAACTTTGGATCAGCCCAACGCCAAGCCTTTGCCTGAAAAACGTTATGAGTTCGCCCAGTGGAAGAAAGTCAGAGTCAATATCGATTATCATCTTGAATTTGATGACCATTACTATTCGGTTCCCTATACCCTTATCAAGCAGGAGTTAGAAATCAAAATTAGCAGCAGGCTGATTGAGGTTTTTAAAAAGGGAAAACGGATCTGTTCTCACAGAAGAAGTTATGATTCCAGACAAAGAACTGTTACCGTTCCCGACCATATGCCCAAGAGCCATCGGGAACATCTGGAATGGACTCCATCCAGGATTTTACAGTGGGCGGAACGATATGGACAATCGGTCAAAGAACTGGTGGAAAAAATCATGGCTGAGCGGGCTTTTCCGGAACAAGGTTATCGTGCCTGTCTGGGCATTATCCGTATGGAGAGAAAATTTTCAGCCAACAAACTAAACAAAGCCTGTGCCAGGGCCTTAAAATATCGTGTTCATTCCTATTCAGGAGTCAAAAATATCCTGCTGAACAATCTGGGTGACTTGGAGGATGAGACAACCACCACAACAAATCTGCCAGCCATCCAGCATGAGAATATCCGTGGTCCCGAGTATTATCAGGGGCTGAGCTCATTAGCTCCGTCCCCGAATTAAAATCCAAATTAAGGAAGGAGGTGAAAAAATATGGAAGAAACACTGCGTAAATTGAACGAGCTGAGGCTCCACGGCCTGGCCAAATCTTTTCATGAAAGGATTGTTCGCCCTGATCATCGTGACCTTTCATTTGAGGAGTTTCTGGGCCTGCTGGTGGATGACGAGTTCATCTATCGCCGCAACTTGAAACAGTGCCGACTTTTGCAACGGGCCAAGCTAAAATTCCCTTCCGCCTGTCTGGAAGAAATTGACTATCGGGCACCCAGAGGCCTGATTAAAAGCAAGATAGTAGCCTTGCAAAACCTGGAGTGGTTGAATCATCATCAAAACATTCTGATTACCGGTCCCTCGGGAGTTGGCAAGAGTCATCTGGCCTGTGCTTTGGGCCAGTGGTTGTGTCGCAACGGCCGGACGGTTCTTTATTCTCGTTGGCCCAGGTTATTCGGCGATATTCTGGCCTCCAAAGGCCAAGGCAATTATCTCAAGCACCTGGACAGGCTGGCTAAGGTTAATCTGCTGATCATAGACGACTTCGGCTTGTCGGCACTTAACGATTCCGAACGGAAGGATTTTCTGGAGATTGTTGAAGACCGCTATACCAGCGGTTCCACCATCATCACCAGCCAGCTTCCAGTTAAAGAATGGCACACCTACATTGGAGAACCGACCATCGCTGATGCAATCTGCGACCGCTTGTTTCATGTGGCTCATAAATTTGAACTGAAAGGAGAATCCATGCGTAAAAAACTTAAAAAAGTTGATTGATTCTGGTCAGGTGTGCTAGGCTTTACTCAAGTGGGGTTTGACTAGCGCTGTGGGGGTGGCCGGAATCATTAGATTACCCGGCCGGAATCATTAGATTATCCATTTCTTCCTCCGTTTCAACCGCTCTTGATAAGCAAAGATACAAACAAGCCAGCTGATAGGCCGTTCTTCTGCTGCCATGTTGGTAATAATCAGTTATTTTCTGTCCGATCTTTATTTTAAGGGTCATTCTTTTATCCCTCCGCAAATAAAAAGGCCCAGCACTTCCTAATATTTAGGAAATACTGGGCCCTATTGATGCCTTAGTGTTTAGTCTTTTTCTAAGCTAAACCAAAGTCTGCTGTCAGCTGCCAAGTTTCTTTGGCAGGAACAGCCTCCAATCGTGCATCAATCTTAGCCTTATTGTGAACCAATATTTTTTCGATCTCTTCCAGCTGGCCATATGGGCTCAGCAGTTGTACATGTTTGGGAATAGTAAGTCCGGACTTCTTTAACCAGTAAATAGATCTGGAGCTGGCATCGATAACTTTTTTTCTGGCTTGTTTTCTTTTAGCAAGGACAAAATGAAGCATGGCTAGCTCAAAAGCTATTGCCGGGGTTTTTCTGAAGAGAAAAGCTATTTTTCTGTCGCGTATTTTATCGTTTAATTTCATTTGTCTTTCCTTGAAGATCTCTCTATTATATATATCGGCCATTTCTGGACCAAATTTCATTATTTTTCTGTTTTTAGTTGTATTAAGCTGTAATAGCTGGCATAATCAACAACATCATGAACAAAACCTGGTTAACATTACAAGAACTTTCTGAGTATTTAAGCTTTAGCAAGGAGAAACTTTATATTCTGCTTCGCCAAGGCTCGCTTCCCGCTGTAAAGGTAGGCCGGCACTGGCGTTTTAACCGTCTTGAGATTGACCAGTGGATGCTGAAGCAAAGATCTGATTATAATAAGGAACTGGAACTGCAATGAATATTAATCAGGATAAAATAATTGAATCTGTTTTTCTTGAAGAAGAGGAAAAGAAACTTTCTATCTTTGAACATGTTTTCTTTAAGTTTACTCAACATTTTTCAGTTCGTTTATTCGAAAAATTATGCCAAGGTGAAATTGAGGGTTCTGAAAACATTGCTAATTTAAACTCCGGCTTTATTATCGCCTGCAACCATACAAGCTATCTTGACTGGCTGGTTCTTTTCTCTCTATTCAAACTGCGTTACAACAAGGAAATTACCTTTTTAGCAAAAGAAAAGCTGTTTAAACATGTCTTATTCCGTAAACTAATAAAAGCAGCTAAGTGTATTAAAGTTACTGACTCCGGCATCAACATAAGTTCTATGCGAAAAATATTAAGGACAACTAGAAACAATGGAATAATAGGGATATTTCCTGAAGGAACTCGGACAAACAACGGGGAACTACTGAAAGCCAAAGAGGGTATTATTAAAATTGCTCTGGCAGCAAAAGTCCCTATTGTTCCTGTAGGTTTACAAGGTTTTTATGAGATTTGGCCCAGAAATAAATTGTTTCCAACCAGACTTAGGAAATGTAAAATCAAGATAGGCAACCCACTCTATTTTGACAACCTTTCTGACAGCTTATCTGACAAGGATATTGCCCAACACACTAGCGGTATCATGAAAAACATTGGTGATTTAATTAATAAGAGTTATAATTACGCTTAATGATTGAAGTTATAAGCTGTGACTTAAAGACTTTAGAAAACCACTTAAGAACCCTTATAAAGCAAATCCCCTCGGTTACTGGATGCAGAGTATTTATAAAACCCAATCTTGGTGGCAGGTATCCAATTATTAAAAGCGAAAATACCGACGCTGTTTTCTTAAAAGTTCTTTGTAAGGTTTTATCTGAACATAACCCTACGGAAATCATCATTGCCCATTCATCTCTAATTGGTTTTGGCTATAGTAAGCACTGTCAATTTGATGACTTAATCAAAATCAATCATTATGATACATTATCACGAGACAAGAATGTTCACCTGCTAAATCTTGACGATGTTCCCCGAAGCAAGGAAGAAAACAATGGTTTTACTTTTCATATCCCAGAAATCTTAAAAAAAGAGAAACTATTTTATATCAATTTATGCAAAATGAAAACCCACATGGAAACAGACGTTTCTTTGTCATTAAAGAACCAAATGGGTTTAGTCTCATTAGAAGATAGAAAAAACATGCACAAGAGTAATCTTCAGGGTCAAATTGCTGCCTTGGCAACAAAACTTCGTCCTGATTTAAATATTATAGATGGGATTATTGCCATGGAAGGGAATGGTCCTCATCATGGAAAGAATATCAAAACCAATTTAGTCATCGCAGGGACTGATGGGGTAGAAGCTGACAGTTTGGCTTGCTTCTTAATGGGGATAGATTATCAACAAGTAAGTCATATTATGGAGGCTGAGAGGCTTGGGGTTGGAAAATTTGTCTCGGCAAAAACAATAAAAGAACATCAAGCAAAAGCAAAAAAATTCAAGCCATCGGGGAAAATATACAAGATCGGCACAAAATTCCGGGTTTGGCCCACAACCTCCTGTTCTGGTTGTATTTTTTCGCTAAACCAGGCATTTAAAAAGTTTGCTAAGCGTCACCCTATAAAAGTATTAAAGAAAATATTTTTTGACGAAACAAACATATATATTGGGGAATGTTCGGGGGAAAACCCCAGGAATCGCAAAAATATTTATACTATTGGCAACTGTTCTTGTGAACTAGCAAAACGAAACACAGTAAGAAGACATCTCAAAGGCTGCCCTCCAACGGTTGATGAGATAATTAAATTACTTGAGGAATGACAAATTGAATTATTACATTATCAGTTTTTTTATTACTGCTTTAATTAGTTTGTTGATCGCGATTTTTGTTCTCAGTCGAAACCCCAAGAGTAAACTAAATATTACTTTCAGCCTTTTTGCTTTTAGTGTTTTTGTCTGGAGTTTTTTCTATCTATTCTTCGCCTTGTCCGCAACAAACTTGCAGGCATTATTTTGGGACAGATGTTTAATGGCCGGTGCCATAATTATACCTGCGGCTTTTATGCATTTTATCCTGGTTCATCTTGAGCAAGACACAAAATACAAAGGATTTATCTATCTAAACTATTTAATTTGCTTATCATTTCTAGCAATTCTTCCAACCCAGCTTTTTATTAAGGGAATTACTCCACTCTTTGGGTTTCGATATTGGCCAGACCCAGGGGTATTATTTCACCCTTATTTCGCCTGGTTTGCCCTAAACACTATTATTGCCCATCTGTTAATGATTCGCTATCTTAGAGCTTCTCAAAGTGAAAAGAAAAATCAGATTAAATATATTTTTGCGGGAACTCTAATTGGGTTTATTGGCGGCTCAACCAACTTCTTTATGTGGTACCAAATACCAATTCCACCCATTGGCAGCCCCTTGGTAGCAATGTATGTGATCACTATAGCATATGCTATTACTAAACATGAACTAATGGACATAAAACTAGCTATTACTCGCACAGCTGCCTACGGGATTGTCGGACTCTTACTTGCAGGCTCCTTTGCTGCGCTCAACAGCTTAGCAATGCCAATCAGTTTAGCCATGACAGCAAATGGCGGTCTGGCACTCTTCTGGGCCTGGGCAGCTCATCGCTTAAGAGAGATTATTCAAACGCCTTTAGAAGAAAAATGGATTACCGGCTGGTATGACAAGAATAAGCTGCTCAACAGGATTACTCAGCGTTTAATTCCAGTAATGGAGAAGGAAGATGTTTTCAGCATTATTGCCGAGGAGTTGAAATCAACCATAAGAATCAGCCGGATAGATGTTGAGACAGAAAATCTTGAGAGCGGTTATGCTGATGTGGCAAAAAACAAAAATAATGTCGTAATTCCCCTTTCCTCTTCGAGCGGACCGGAGGGAAAAATAATTCTTGGTCCTAAGACATCAGAAGATGCCTATAATGACAGGGATTTAACTTTATTTAGAAGTATCAGACTGCAGGCGGTAGCTATCTTTGACCGCATTAGGCCGTATGAGACAATAAAGAAAGAGTTTGAGGCTAATGAGAAGAAGCTTTATGAAACAGAAAAGCAGCTGGAGCGCTCTGCTCGTTTGGCCTCTTTGGGAACTTTAACCGCAGGCGTAGCACATGAGATTAGAAATCCGATGAGTGTGCTGCGCTCAAAGGCCCAGAAACTGGAGAATAAACTTGAGGACAAGGCTTTTCTTAAAGAATATGCTGCACTGTCTATAAAACATATTGACAGGATACTAAATATTATTAAGGGAATGCTTGATCAATCTAAGAGCCACGAGGCCGAAACAAAGCCAATTAACATTAATACTTTAATTGAAGAATCTTTGGCTTATTTTGCCATTACAAAAATAAATGTAGTTAAGAATTTCAGTGACTGCCCACAGATACAGGGTGATCCTATCCGTTTGTCGCAGGTATTTATTAATCTGATCCAGAATGCTATCAGGGCTATGCCTGAGGGCGGCACCCTAACTATTAGCACAGCACCGGAAAATGGGGAAATAATAATAAAGGTTGCTGACACAGGCAAAGGAATTGCTGCGGAAAATCTGGAAAAGATTTTTAATCCTTTCTTTACAACATGGAATGAAGGGGTTGGGTTAGGGCTTTCAACCACACATCGCATAATTGCCGATTATAAAGGCAGGATTGAGGTTAAGAGTCAAGAAGACAAAGGCACTACTTTTACTATTTATCTGCCGGTTAAGAAATAAATTAGTCTATTTTTTTCTGCTCTTGCTCAAGGCTTTTGACTTTAGCTTCTACTTCTTTTAGCTGATCGATTAAAGGCTGCTGCCAGAAATAATTAAGGTATCTCTGGGCAATCTCTTTTTCTTTGCCGCCGAAGAAGTCATCAATCAATTGGATAACCTTGTTATTGTCATAAGGCTTAGTGACAAAGGCCATTGCTTCGGAGCCGATCATAGATTTCATCCAGTATTCTTCCAAATCATAGGCCGTGACCATAATGATGCCGATTTTATTATCAATCTCATTAATCTTTTCCAGGGTCTGGATACCATCCATGCCGGGCATACGAATATCAAGGAGGACTAATTTAACTTTATTTTTATCCCTTTTGAGCATTCCCTTATTGCGTTCTTCAATTATTTGCAGGGCTTGTTCCCCGGAGGAAGCCTGAAGGACCTGATATTTTTTGGTATCGGCAATGGTTTCAGCCAGATCATCAGCCACATCTTTTTCGTCATCTACAACTAAAATTAAAGGCTTGTCCATGTTGGAGCACCTCCTGTCTGGATTTGCTAAGAACGATTGTCTAACAGGGAGAGAGATTAGTCAAGGTCGGGGCACCTCTTGACAACCAACTCACCAGCGAAAACGTCGAAAACAGGCTACAATAAAAGCGCTGGGAGCAGGGCTAATATAACAACTTATGTATCATTTAAACAATGCAAGCGTCGAATTAATCACGGACTCAAGTTCTTCTTTAATGCTCTTTGCCGCTTCTTCAATCTTTTCGCCGCTAGCTTGTATTGTTTTTGCTTTTGTAAGAAGATCGGACATTAATGAAACCTGATCCAACATCTTTTTAATATTGCCTTTCACGGCAACTAAATTTATCTCACCAGATTCATTCTTTCTCAAATGGGCGATAATGTTTACACGGGAAATTTTATAGGCTGCTTCTAAAAACACAACAGGGCAGGCTTGCTCAAGCATTGCCTCATCAACAGTACAATAATAGTCGTCTCCGTCAATCCTAAAATCTCCCATTTCTACAGGCTCACAGCCCTTTGCGAAAACAAATATTCCGCAATCAGCACTTCTATTATCCTTAGCTTCTTTCAACTCTTCAATAGCCTTCCTCAGGGAATAATTTTGTGCGTTCTTTACCTCTATTACTATTCGCTTACCGGGAGCTCCGCTTGTATCCCCTAAGGTAATGACATAATCGCCGATTTTAGATCTTTGAATATTTCCAATAGAACCAGTGACATTTTCCGTAGAATCTGCCAATTGCAGACCCAATGAGGCAACACGCTCGTAAAGAGCCGACTCAAAATCGCGGCCTTTTTGAGTTCCTTTTTCTGCTTCTTCTGCTTGTATTTCCTTCATACCAAAATGCATTCTAATCTCCGAGAAAAAGTTATTATTTCCCTTTTTTATCTCTTCAACTTTATCTTCAAACATTTTTCTTACTTTAGATATGCTCGAATCATTTTTGTCTAAAGAAAACTGCGATTTTAACTCTTCACTCATTTTTGTTAATTCATCTTTAACCTTGTCCTCTATTTTGGATATGACACTTTCTTTGTTTAATGGATCAATAGACTTAGCAAAGTTGCTCGCCGGACCAAGTTCTTGCTTTAACAACTGATTAACTTTTCCGTTTTCAATATTAAAGTATTTAGATAATTCCAAAGAAAGGGATCCTTTTTCTCCTAACAAAGCATTAAGTGCAGTAGGCACGTCTCCTTTTTCTTTTTCAAAATATTTTTTAAGGTCTTCCTTTAAATTGTTTTTAAATTCATCAGTGTAATCTTCTAATTTCTTTTCTATTATATTAAATTTATCCTCAACAATTTTTGTGTCGAGCGTTGGGCTTGCTGAAAGAATAGCAATTACACCAACCTTAAGGGCTTCCAGTGCCTTGTCAGCGCGCAAAGGATCCTCAAACTGATTAAGATATTTTATTACATCATTATCCTTTACTGTCAGTAGTAACGATAATTCATTTTTGACCTGATCAACTGGCAAATTTATAGCGTCATCCATACAACTTGTCTCCTTTAATACACTCTATTGCAAACCGACTTTTTCTAATCTTTCCTTTCTATCAACCCAATCCGGCATGACCAGTGTCAGGAACTTATAAAAATGCTTTGTATGGTTGGGATATTTGAGATGGCACATCTCGTGCATAATTACATATTCGATACAATGCGAGGGGGCTTTAATCAGTTCAGTATTTAATCCAATCCTGCCTTTAGTATGAAGGCAACTACCCCATCGCGATTTCATCGTTTTAACGTTGAGAGCAGGAAGATTTATCCCATATTTTTCAATCCTGCCATGACTGCGCTTGGTAATCGACTCAAACATCTTTCGAGCACGCGCCCAATACCAATCATATAACAACCGCTTCGTTTGTTGTCTGTTATCGGGGCAAAGAGAATACACAAAAATGTATTTACCTTTCAATCTCACGACCTGCCTCTTGCTTTGTATAACTTTCAAGCGATACTGGCGTCCATAATAACAATGCGTTTCACCACTTATAAATTGTTTTGGAGGTTCTTTGGGCATAAAAGATTTAAAATATTCAATCTGTCTCACGATCCATGGCGCCTTTTTTTGAACTCTAAGCAAAACCTTCTCAACTGACACATTTTGTGGCGCGCTTACACCCACAGAAAGATCTGGCATAACGCTGATTTTAAAGCTCTTCCTTGGCTTTTGCTCAAGGACAAACCGAATGGTGTTTTGCCCATAAGTAAACGAATGCTGGCTCATTGAGCATACCTTCTTTTGGCAATATTAATAATCTTTTCCATAATAAGGTCTATTTCTTCATAACTTAAACCAAGCTTGGTTTTATCAGCAAGATAATCTTCAATTTCATTCAACATGTTGTTCTGCACGTCACTCTTTAAATGCCAATCAACAACGATATTTTTTTGAATAATATCATCCACTTCCATGGCTATTTTTGCGGATATTTCCTTTGATCCTTGACCTGTATCACGTTGACCCACAAGCTCGTAAACTACACCATAAAAAGCCTTTGCCACATCTTTATCCTGCAGGATATCTGGTATATCCGTATCCTTGCGATCTCGAACGGCCTCCATAATCTCCTTGGCCGTTAGAAAATACTGCGCATCGGTAATTCGTGCCTGCCTGTAATCATCAATTGCTTTTTTTAGCAGGTTGGAGAATTTTCCATAGAATACGGGATCCTCCTCATACTTCTCTTCGATTGTCCTCTTTGTCCTATGGGCAATCATGTCCGCTTTCGCGGCTTCGCCGACAGTTTTCATGACTTCCTTCTGAAAGTTATCCTTATCAAAGATGTCTACCGGAGAGGTGATTTTGATAACCTCATCCGAACTAACATAAGTGTTTAGGAGTTTTTGGATCTTATTTTCATACTCCTTAAAGTCGACAACTTCGGCATAGCGTTTTTTAACCGAAACCCGCAATTTCTGAAAGAACTTGAAATCATCTTTGTACTTATTAATCTGTTTCTCTGCCACTTCCCCGTAAAACTTCTCTGATGAAAGTGCGATACCTAGCGTCTTTGAGAAGGCTGTCAACTTATCGTAGAACTTATGCCGTAGCTCTTCGTCAAACAAAAACCGCTCGTATTCTTCTTCATCGCGCCGATTTCTAATTTCTTTAAATATGTCCCACAAATCAGCGTATTTCTGAGGAAGGGTTTTTACTTCCTCCACCACATTAAGCAACGTGCCTTCCAAGTCCTCCTTGTCAAAGCCGGACAACTCCCCATACGCAGTCAAGGCAAGGTCAAGCTCTCCAAGAATGCCATAGTAATCAACTATAAAACCGTAGTCCTTGCCTTCATAGATACGATTTACCCTGGCAATCGCCTGTAAAAGAGTATGCTCCTTCATGGGCTTAGCTATATACAAAACGGTGTTCCTGGGAGCATCAAATCCAGTTAGAAGCTTATCAACAACAATTAGAATTTCCGGCTGTTCTGCGTGCTTAAAAGAGGCTATGACTTGTTTATTATATTCTGTCTCATTTCCAAAGCGTTTTAAGATATTCTTCCAAAACTTTAGGACCTCTTCCTTCGGTTCTTCATAGACATCCTCATAACCCTCGCGCTCATCTGGCGCAGAAATAACGACCTCAGAAGAAACCTTGCCAATCTCATCAAGGCACTGCTTAAACTTCAATGCCGCGTCTTTGGAATCGGTCGCGATCTGCGCCTTAAAGCCCGTGCCTTGCCAGTTTTTGCTGTAATGATCGCTTACGTCATAGGCAATCATATAAATCTTCTGATCGGTAAGATTAAGCTTTTCGATCTTACTGAATTTACGTTTGAGATCGACAATTTGTTTCTCGGATAACCCCTTACAAACACGGTCAAACCACGTGTCAATCGGCTTCTGATCAACATCCTGAATAACGTGACGACCCTCATAAAGCAAACGAACAACCGCCTTGTCTTCAACCGCATCGTTTATGGTGTAAATTGGCTGAATAAACCCGCCAAATTTCAGCGCAGTGCTTTTTTCACTCTTAAGAAGAGGGGTGCCGGTAAAGCCAATATAGCAGGCGTTCGGCAGGACCCTTTTCATCAGTGCATGGGCTATGCCATACTGGCTTCGATGGCTTTCATCCACAAGGACAAAAATATTCTCTGATAGCACTTCAGCCGAGCGTTTATTGAGACCAGCCTGAAACTTGTCCAACACAGAAGTAATAATTGTCTTTTTATTCTTTTCAAGTATCTCCATAAGATGGGCGCCAGTCTTAGCCTTTTCCGGTTCCATGCCACAATGCTTAAAGGTATTCCAAATCTGTTCATCAAGATCGATCCTGTCGGTAACAATAACAATCCTTGGGTTGGGGATAGAGGGACAAAGTGCCAGCGCTTTGGCCAACATAACCATGGTGATAGATTTACCACTTCCCTGGGTATGCCAGATAACCCCACCCTTACGTTTGCTATCCTGATAATGCGAAACACGTTCAATCGTATTTTTGACCGCAAAATACTGCTGATGACGGGCAATCTTCTTCTCCCCGCAATCGTAAATTACAAATTGGCGACTCAACTCAAGTAAGCGGTCTGGTCTTAAGAGAGAATAGATCGCTCTGTCTTGGTTGGTGACAAGTCGTCCTTCTGATTCAATTGCATCGAAGTATCGGCTAACATACTGAAAACGCGAAGCAAAAAGCTTATCCTTAATTTCGAGAGACAAAGGTTTATTAACCAACCGCTTAACCTCTGCCTCTAAATCTTCTTTTTCTTTCCAGACTGCCCAAAACTTTTCAGCCGTACCGGCGGTGCCATACTTGGCCTCATTCTTACTAACCGCCATAAGCACCTGCGAATAGACAAAAAGCCCTGGAATAAACTCATCGGTTTGATTGCGAATGTTTTGGGAAACAGCCTCTTTGATTGGGTCCTTAATATCCGGGCACTTGCATTCAATGACCGCGAAGGGGATGCCATTTACAAAAAGGACTAGATCCGGACGACGGTGCGCCTTACCATCGGACTGCATAACTTCATACTCTTCTGTAACATGAAAGACGTTTTTGTCGAGATTCTCCCAATCAATATACTTCAGATCAAAGCTTTTGGTATTCCCAAGAATCGTTTCCTCAAAGCTCTTGCCCAAAGATAATAAGTCGTAAATCTTCTCGTTAGTACGGATAAGGCCATCATAAGGCATATTCTTAAGAGTGCTGATTGCGTTCGTCACATTGTTATTGGAAAATGGATATTCGTCCCCCTTATATAAGATTGTGTTGATCTGACGCAGTTGCTTTTCGAGAATAGACTCAAGAATAACGTTTGACGTCTTACCACCCCGGGCAATAAGTGCTTCTTCAGGGGTAAGATAGGCATACCCCAGGTTAATCAGCAACTGTAATGCTGGAACCTGTGAAATATGATCTTCTTTTAATGATGGTATATCCATTATTGCTCCTTTTCTTCACTATAATCTTGGCCTAGATCTATTTTAGCTCTTTATCATTTACTTGCGGTTCATCCTGCAAGCGCACTTCTGGGCGCGGGTTTCAGCATTCGGTTCGGCATAAAACAAACTCAGAATTATTATTTACGGCCATCATCATTCTCCGGCAACATACTAAATTGCCTCACAGGAAATCCCGTTTTCCCAGTCATTATATTAACCATCCCCCTACGAATAAGGAAGTTATCCCATTCGGCATCACCGTGACCCTTAGGGAAGTAAATTCCTTTCTTTAATTTTACTTTGTCAAAATGATATCCTACCCGTTCTCCCATTAAAGTTAAAAGCCCTGCAAAATAATCATTTCCTTTTTGTGTCCATGCATCCAGTTTTGCCTGATAATCTTGATCGTTTTCTTGTAATGGCAAAGCTAAATGGTCTAGATATTCGTCCCATTTTTCAACTATCATTTTTTCGGTTCCGCTTTTGTCAAAAAACAAATCAATTGAATTTAGTGCTTGGACATGTTCAACAGATAACTTACTCGCTCTTGTTGCCATCAAAGTTCGAAACACCCACAGCTTTTGCCCTCTTTTTTCTTTATTTTCCTCAATTTTACTCTGAGCATAAATCGCCAAGAATGGTGCAGCCAAAACGGCAAAGACCATTATCCAATCGCTGATTGTCATTCTAAATCCCTCCTCTATTAAATGAATTTTTAGGCCCAATTTATCCCGTTAAAGTCTTTTGCATAATTAGAACAGTAAACACTTTTCGAGGCATATGGTCTACCCCCACACCTTTGCCGAAGTGGCATCATAATAATATACCTCGATTGGATATCCTTCCTTAAGCTGAGCTCTGGCGGTAGCAATAGCTTCGGCGCGTTGGCGAATAGTATCATTTGTATTTTTCTGCTTCGAAGAGCCGTCATCAAATATGCTTATAAAAAGCTTTTCAACTTTATTCTTAGCCAACAGGCTCAAGTAATGGCTGTCATTTTCAGCTAATGAATGCCCATACACAAAAAGGCTACCCCCAATTTTAGCAAAACTCCTAACTCCCCTACCGAGATATGCGCTATGGTTTACCCTTGTCATTTTCTCTTTACTGGTCCCTTCAGCAACAAACAGAGGAAAACTATTTTGCTCAAGCTGGCCTTTTATTTGCTTCATCAGATTAATCCCTGTCCTGTTCCAGGTAAACTTTCTTATTTCAGCGCCAGCATCAAATAGGTGTAAGGCTCCATGTAAATAATAGACATTTTGCCGTTCTGATCGTTCAGGATACCAAACAACGTAGTCTTCCCCTTCTTCGTTCCTAAATCCATCATCATAACGATGTGGGTCGGCTTCCAACGCCTTCATAATTACCCAGTACAGTAAAAGATCATAATTGAGCGTGTATATTATGCCAAAGGTTGTGAGAAACTTAATACATCCTAGATATTGTTGCTCGGTGATCTGCGAGGGGTTTTCGGGATGTTTGGAAGAAAGAAGTTTAACCAACGTTTCTTTTATTGCCTTTGCGTCTCGGATAAGTTGCCCATTAAGAGAACGATCTTTTTTATAAGCGCTTAATACCCTGCTCGCGTCATTTAAGGATCTTATGACTATTTCAAAGTCCTTAGTATTAAATTTTTTAAACACCTTCATTGCTTGCGGGGAAATGCATTTCTGCTTTATGCATTCATCAAAAAGGCTAGAGTATGAGAAGATATCCGGCTTCAAGGCAATACTAAACCCGTTACCAAGAAGCAAATGCGGCTTTTCGCCTGCATCCGCGAGAGCAGCCTGAAATGTCATTATTGGCTTTACTGACTTGTCTTTTGCCATTATTAACCGGCCCTCGCTCTAATCTTACCTGTCAATAGTTGTTGCATTAGTCCTTTTTTAAGCTGGATTTGTTTTTCCTTAATTTGTTCTAACAAATCAATTTCACGCCGTTTGGCAGAAATAATCTTGGCGATAACTATCTGTTCCTTCCTTTCCAAGGGCAATAATAGAAGGCCAGAAAGAAATGTTTCGTTGGTAACATTAATAGTGTTTTTTGCCCCCTTGTGTATTATTGGTCTCAAATAGTTGCTTGCATTCACTGCCGACTCAAAATAACAATCGATAATAGTTCCTAATTCAAATGATGCCGGGGTAAAAACCCCGTAAAGGGGAGAAACTATCACATTATGTGGCATCAGGCTTTGTTTGATTATGCCAAAAGGGAAATCACCCGTGGGGCTTTTTGTGTATACAATATCTCCGGGCTTAACAAGATTATAGTTAGAGGTATTAGCCGCGGCATATACTCGACCAAGATGTTGCCGCTGATTGACAACACCTTTATGGACTGAAACAGAGCAGACCTCCTCGATCCCAGAGCTTAAAGTGCCATGCTCAGTCAACACTTGCCCTAATTTTAAGTAGCCCCAACCGTGAGGAATTGAATTTTTCATTTCACAACCCCATTTCTTTTAATAACCCTGCCATTTCTTTTCGAACGACCGCCTGTTCGTTCTCAAGTGACTGGATTTCTTTCTGGGTTTTCATAATGTCAACTGCTTCTTCATTTTCAAACACATCAACATAGCGTGGAATGTTGAGGTTGAAATCATTCTCCTTAATTTCCTTAAGAGTTGCGCAGTACGAGTATCTATCTTTAGCCTGATATTCCTTATAGGTCGTAGCGATCTTTTCAATATGATCAGTCCGAAGCTTGTTCTGTGTTTTGTCTTTATCAAAATCCCGACTAGCATCAATAAAGAGAACATCTTTATTCTTTCGGCTTTTCCTAAAAATCAAAACTGTCACCGGAATACCAACACCATAGAAAAGATTGGATGGAAGACCAATAACGGCATCTATAATATTTTCTTCGATGAATTTCTTACGAATAACCCCTTCCGAACCCCCTCTAAACAAAACACCATGAGGAACAATAACTGCTACACGCCCGGTTTCGTTAATAGTCTCAACCATATGCGTAATAAAAGCATAATCTCCCTTGCTTTTAGGAGGCACCCCCCGATAAAAACGCCGGAATTTATCAGCTCCAGCGTTTTCTGCACCCCATTTTTTTAGCGAAAATGGCGGATTTGCTGTGACAATATCAAACTTCATCAAAGTATCATTTTCAATAAGCTTAGGATTATTAAGCGTGTCGCCCCATTCAATGCGAGCATTATCAATCCCGTGAAGAAACATGTTTATTTTGCAAAGAGCCCAGGTGCTACCGTTACTTTCCTGGCCATAAAGAGAAAAATTATGGTCTTTAATTTCCTTTGCCACACGTATAAGAAGCGAGCCCGACCCGCAAGTCGGATCGCACACACGCTCACCGGACTTTGGTTGAAGAAGTTTTGCCAACAGAATCGCCACTTCAGCTGGGGTATAAAACTCACCACCTTTTTTGCCCGCATCGCTGGCAAAGTGGGAAATAAGATATTCATACGTATTGCCTATAACATCCAGAGTCCCAATTCTGGAAGGTCGTAGATCAAGCCGCTCATCAGCAAAATCCTCAATCAAGTGCTTGAGCCTTTTGTTGCGATCTTTGGTCTGGCCAAGGCTAGATTCGGAATTAAAATCAATGTTGCGAAAAACGCCTTCGAGCTTTGCCTTGTTGGCTTCTTCAATGCCTTCTAATGCCAGGTTAATAACCTCGCCAATGTTGCTGACGTCGCGCTTGCTATAAATGGTGTCAAAGTCGCAGTTTTCCGGTAACACAAAGCGCTCACGCTCCATTTTACGTTTGATACGGACAGAATCAGTACCATGCTCCTTTTTATATTGTTCTTTTTTGTCTTTCCATAGATCGCTCAAATATTTCAAGAAGAGAAAAACCAATATATAGTTTTTATACTCGGACGGGTCAACAACCCCGCGAAAAGTGTCACATGCTTTCCAGGCAACCGCATTTATTTCGTCCTGATTCGTTTTACCATTTGCCATGTCAAACCTCCTTAAATTACTTTAAAATTACTCTCATGAGTTGAGCCGAAACAAGTTTTTGATTCTTCTCTTTGAGCGTACCCATAATTTCGCCTTCTCGAAGATACAACCTATAAACCTCCTCAACTTTTTTTTGTATACTTAGTTCAGGAATAACAACCTCAAGATTCCCGAGTACTTGTTTTGTAATCACTTGAATACGTGTTCCACCGGCATTCTTGCTAAAATATATTTGTGCGGGACGTTGGTTCAGATACCAAGCTAAATATCCTGGAAGCACATCAGAAACATTAAGACGAACTATAAAATAATGTGCTGTTGCGATAGTATCATTTAAGGCCTTTCCAACAACGGCAGCTACAGGGTGATTGGTCTTTGCCTTAAAAAGGATATCCCCCAGCTTTATACAATCATCTGGAGGAAATTTTTTAAGAAGAACCCTTTGAAAGTCTTGAAAGTTCAACACCCCTTCCCCACTCACATCCTTTAGTTGAATAACTGAAGTGTTTCCTTCTTTATCTGGCAAAATGCCATTTTTAAAAAGGTAACCAGATTTGATCCCGGCAATTTTGCAAAGTGTTTTTTTCATTTTGTCATTTTAACCTTAGCGTTGTTGACACTATAACACATTGCAACAATATCTGTCAAGTATTATCTTAGCGTTTGCTATACTGCATCTAAATTCTTGTATTTATTGCCTTCATAATCACACTTTTTTGTTTTTGACATTTGGGGTATTTTTCTAAGAACTTCTGGAGACTAACTTGACTTGGGAGCTTAATTCAGTGGCTAACCCTTAGCTTTGGGAAACAAATTTTTTATTTGTGCAACGTCACATACACCCCAGCAATAACAGCTGTAGCCGTAATAATTTTATACCAATTTTGCTCCCACCAGTCGGGTTTGGTGCCAGTGTCAACCGTTAGAACAGCTCCAGATTCGATGGACGATGGACGAGAGGACGAAGGACGATTTAAAAAGGCTTGGGCTTCGGTCACGGACTTTGCTTCTTTCACATCCCAAGTGTTTTTGCTCTGATCATGCTGGACAACGTAAATCGGCCTGGGGGTTAGGTAGACTACCACTTGCGGCTTATTGATATATTTGCTAAAGCCGGAAGCTAAAACGCTGTCTAGCTGTTTTAAAGTTAAACCGGAAGCTATAAGCCGGCCAAGCATGGGGAGAGAAATTGTGCCGTCAGGCGTGATGGTTTGCTTGGTATCGAGCTTATCTTGGCCGACAATCTTAACTTCGAGGACATCACCGGGAGCGAGCCGATATTCATCGGCTAATGACAAATGACTCCCGATGACATTATATAGAATAGTGTAAAATCGGGATCCCGACATTGCATTATTATATAATAATGTTGTCGGGACAATTCCAAATGTCAAATGAAGGAATATTAACATTACTGATATTATCTTTCTCATCACGAAACCTCCTTTTGTTTGTTGGCAAGGGATACCTCGACTTCGCTCGGTACGAGCAAGCCCTTGCCCTACATTCTTATGTAAACAATCCCCGAAAACACAGGCTTACTAGCCTTAATCTTCAGCTCTGCTTCTTCGATCCTGATAGTAACGTCTTCTAACCTGCTCTTTAATTCAGCCAGTTTTTGTTGCTGCTCAACGGCTTTTTCTTTTGTCATGAGCAATTCCTTGCCTAGTGGGGTTAGATTATCAGAGCTTTGGGCTTCAGCAATCTCGGTCTTAAGTTTATCTGCTTCTACTTGAAGCTTGGCAAGATCCGCCCTACTCTTGCGCCGGCTAAGCTCATAAGCTTCGGTTATGGCCAGGGCTTTAATTTGGGCCTTGCCGGCAAAACTGAGCTGAAGCTCGTCACCCTTTTGCTTGGCAACTTTATAACTGCCGGGAGAAGCGGGAATTTTAACTTCCATATCCTTGGGCAGCTGAATGGTTCCGGAAACAAGACTGCCTGCGGGTATCTTGGTATATAAATAACCGATGTCCTTGTCCTTAAATTCGTAATTAGAAACTTTGACCAGTTCTTTGGTGTAGGCTACCCGAACATTTGAGGCATTGATGTCAGATGCTAATTCATCGCTTAGGGTGTAAACCTCTCCCTTATACAAAACAACAAGGCGTTTATTATCTACATCAAGAATTTCAGCTTTATCCTCAACCGACTGGCGCGTATCTTTAAAAATCCCTTTAAATTCAGCATAGCAGTGGATCTTTGATTGTTTAAACTCTTGGATAGCAGAGCCCGGGGTACCTAGAAGCCAGCGGACTGTGTTTGAAATACCATATTTAGAAATGGGTAAGGCTAGGAAAACCAAAAAGAGTAGGAACAGAAAAATAAATATTTCCGAACGCGCGCCCGAGTTGCTGCGATATTTTTGATCTTTAGGGATTACGTCTCTGGACTTGTCAGGCCAGAAGAGTTGGGAACCGCGTTTGTTGAACATATCGAGGATCAAGTGGGAGAAGTAACCGATGGAGAAGGCTGCAGCCCAGCGGGAAACGTAAATGTTCAATGACCAATTTTCAATGATCAATGAAGGAATAATTATTATTAATGAAAACAAAGCAGAAGCGATTAGCCAGCCGATTAACGAATGGGTGATTGTTCGATGGCCGAACTTGCGTTCCAGATAAGTTGAGATGGGATAAAAGATTCGACCGATTATTGAGCCGGGGTGATCGATATCAGGAATGATTGAGCCAAGAGCAGCAAAGATCAGCACAGTCCAGTGCAGGCTGAACTTGATGCCAAAGAAGGCCAGCAAGATCAGAGTTAGAAATATGCCAAATGCTGAGTGTGTTGGGGCTAGCATATTATCTTTTCATCCTCAAAAATTTAGTAATGGTCATAAGTCGCTGCGCTCCTAATGTCAAATGACCAATTTCCAATGACCAATGTATGTGTGCCTGCGGCGCATTATTTTATAACTACCTCTTCATTCTTAAGAATTTCGTTATCGTCATAATCACAGCCATGCCAGTACCAGCTAGAATATACCCTTCAAAACTGTGACTGCCTAAGGCAATAAACCTAGAAATCATCACAACACCCCAGAGTATCAACAAGATCGGGGTCCAGTCACGATATTTAATGCCAGCTTCATGATAAACCTGCCTAATATCATTAACAGAAACCTGCTCACTGTGCGCAACTTGATGCACCATATCAACGATTGGCAAAGGCAAACGATCAGATAGGTTTAATAGGCGATTTTCTAATAAGTCATAGTCTTTAATTGATAAGTTCTGGGTTAGGTATTGAATTAACTGCTTAGCAGCTTCGTTGCTTAAAGGCTTGAGCTCAATCTGCTTAAACTTCCACCAGAAGGTTTTAAGTTTGGCATTGGTATCTCGAGTCGCGCCGAGTATCGTGAAATGTTCCAGTAAAGGCATTAGGATTTCAAGATCAGAAGCCCTTAGGTTTTGCAGATTGTCGAGGATCAGGATTTTGTGTTCAAGGTCAGAAGTCCTATTAGCAATAATATAATTTAAGATATCTTTGACTGAAGCACGGGATTTAACTTGTTTGCCCCAATCAGAATTTAGCTTGTCACAAATCCGGGTAAGCATGGCTTTAACGGGGCTCGGTGAAGCAAAATAGAAGGCTTGCGGTCCCAGCAACTTTTGAAAATGCCTTAATAGGTGAGTCTTTCCAACCCCAAGCTGGCCGACCAGCAAAACAGAATGATTATGGTTAATAATGGTCTTTATATCTGCGATAGTGCCGGCTCTGCCAAAGATAACTTCTTCCGGATTAACAGCAATAGGACCTTTAAGGTTTAAGATCTGTTTGGCTTCCCTTGGCTTTACTGGAAACATCTTAGAAACCGCGCGTATCACCTTATGCCTACTGTCCAAGTGTTCTGTGCTTGGTGGAGGAGAACTTTCGACTCCCAGGGGTGGCTGCTTGGCCTGCCTCGCCGGCTCGCCTCGCGAAGCGGGCAGGCGGGCAGCTTTGATATAGCGGCTAATAGACTCTGAATCAGTAATCCCCATTATCGCGGCAGCTTTATCAACTGAGACTTCTTCGGAAAATAATCTGACCGCAAAGGTATTGCGCAAAACTTGGGCATTAACACGGCGCTTGATCCCAGCTTGAGCAGCATACTTTCTGATCAAATGATCAATCATCCTGGGGGAGATACCCTTCACTTTTCCCTTGGTGGTAGTAAACAGATAGTTAGTACGGCTGTCGGGGCGTTCCTGGCTCCACTTGGCTAAAACCTGATAAACCTGATCGTTTAACGAAATCTCTCGCTTGCGACTGCCAGGCACAGCCAGTAGCTTCTTTTCCCACTTAACAGAGTTAGTTTTTAGATCAACCAGCTCATTCAGAAAAATACCGGTGTTTAAAAAGAGGATTATAACAGCTCGATCACGCAGGTCAGAAACAGCTCCTAAAAGAGCTTTTAGCTCATTATGGCTGAGGTATTCAATACCTTCTGGCATGGTAAAAATTATGCTCTCCCCTATCTAAAAAGTCAATAATTTGGCTTATTGCGACTTAACCGGCTAATATTGCTGAATACCCCCTCTGATTGTGCGGGATTACCGGTAATTTTCTATAGAAGCGTAGTATCTAAGGGGTCTACACCACTCAACGCTTTTGGGCCCAGTATTGCTCTATATAAAGATTCCCGGGGTCTTTTTTTACTCTAAATCAATAAGACCTGCTGTGCTGCGAGCTGGCGAGCAGCCTGCCTGC
>Ga0208373_1001143_pt1 | contig 37460 bp, 32 predicted proteins | sample RifOxyC2_FD_184036 | JGI IMG/M metagenome (GOLD analysis project Ga0208373, IMG submission 184036) | Soil microbial communities from Rifle, Colorado - Rifle Oxygen_injection C2 (SPAdes) | ecosystem: Environmental > Terrestrial > Deep subsurface > Rock core/Sediment | place: Rifle, Colorado...
TAAGGATGCTGTATGGCTTATCCTGGGAACCATCGGCGCGTCACTTCTGGTGTTCCACTGAAAAAAACGGAAACGCCCGAAATATTTTCCTTGACATAAATACCCCCCGGGGGTATTCATACCGCAAGGGGGTATTTTGGTCATGGATCGCGAATCGCAAATTAAGATCATCAACCGCTTTCGGAGGATCGAGGGGCAGCTTCGCGGCCTGCAAAAGTTAGTGGGGGCCGAGGCGCCCTGCCTCGACATCCTGACGCAGGTTTCCGCCGTTACCGCTGCCGTCAAAAAGGCGGGCACAGAGGTCATCCACATCTACATTGACCAGTGCCTGGAAGAGACATCCGGAAAGTCGGAGGCGGAGAAAACGCAAAAGATGGAAGAGTTCCAGAAGGCCCTTTCCCGTTACATCGACATGGCCTGATGATATGAAGGAGAAAAGAAAATGGAAAAAAAACTGAACCTGAACCGCCGGAGTTTCCTGAAGGCGGCGGGGGCTGCCGCCATGGTCGGGACGACCGGGCTTCTGGAGATTCCAAAGCAGGCGTGGGCAGGCGAGGGAAAGCTTGCCACGCTCATCGACCTGACAAAATGTAACGGTTGCAAGGATCGGGAGAGGCCGGCGTGCGTCTCCGCATGCAAAAAGATCAAGGCAGGCCGAATCCCCGAACCGGCGGATCCGATCCCGCTCCCCTTCCCGACCAACAAGATTGAGGACTGGTCGAAGAAGAAGGAGGTTTTCAATCGCCTGACCCCCTACAACCTGATCTTCGTCCAGAAGGCGGAGGCCGATATCGGCGGACAGAAGAAGACCGTATTCATTCCAAGAAGATGCATGCACTGCGACAAACCCGCCTGTGCAACGATCTGCCCGTTCGCCGCGAACCACAAGTTTGAGAACGGGGCCGTCGTCATAGATCAGGAGGTCTGTTTCGGCGGCGCCAAGTGCAAAACGGTCTGTCCCTGGGAGATCCCCCAGCGCCAGTCGGGCGTCGGGGTTTATCTCAAGGTACTCCCGACCCTGATGGGAAACGGCGTCATGTATAAATGCGATCTCTGCAGCGATCTGCTGAAAGAGAACAAAACGCCGGCCTGCATAGAGGCCTGCCCGCAGAAGGCGATGTCGATCGGTCCCCGGAAGGAGATCCTTGCGAAGGCCGAGGAAATTGCAAAAAGCATCGGAGGGTCTCTTTACGGCAAGGAGGAAAACGATGGAACGAGCACGCTCTATGTCTCTCCCGTACCGTTCGAACTTCTCAATGCCTCCGTAAAAAAGGGACCGGGGCAGCCCGGCCTGGCCTCCGTAAAGAGGAGGATGAAGGGTACGGACACGATCGGCAAGGCCGTCCTCGCCGCCCCGGCGCTGGGTATCGCCGCCGGCCTGGCGGGCGCCTTCGCGTTCATTTCGAAAAGAAAAGACAAGTCAGGCAAGAAGGAGGAATAGACCATGTCTGAACAGATACTTACGGAGAAAAACCGGGTGGTGCGCCACGGCTGGATCGAACTGGCGGGACACTGGACCATCGCGCTTTCGGGGCTGCTGCTCCTGCTGTCGGGTATGTTCGAACTCCCGATGGCCGCCCGCTACAAGATCACGGCTATCCCCGGTTTCGGATGGTCCGGTGACTTCATCATCTCTCTGTACGTCCACTATGTCGCGTCCGTGGTCTTCATCGCTGCGGCGTTTTTCCATCTGGCCTATCACGGTCTCTTGCGCGATCAGGGACTGCTCCCCCGGAAAGGGGACCTGAAAGCTTCCATCGACGTCGTGAAGTCTTTCTTCGGCTTCGGAGAGGAACCTCCCTTCGATAAATATCTCCCCGAACAGCGGCTCGCCTATCTGGGGACTGCCGTCATTATCGGCGTGCTCGTTCTGACCGGCCTGATCAAGACCTACAAGAACGTCTACGCCCCGGATCTGTCCCACGCCGTGGTGTTCTGGGCGACGACGCTGCACAACCTCTTCTTTGTCCTGTTCATCCTGGTTTTTGTCGGACACATCGGCGCGATCCTCCTCAAGCCGAACCGGCCGATGGTCCGGGGGATCTTCACCGGCAAAGTCCGTCTCGACTATGCGCAACACCGCCATCCCCTATGGCTCTCCGGGATCGAACCGCCCACCCGGCCGCCCGAAAAGAGGCCGGAAGCGGATATCCTCGCTACGGCTACGGTGTCAGCACCACCAGCCGAAGTTGGGGTCGACGCAGCAGGTGACCCGGCTGAAGGGACAATCGAAACGGCAAAAGAAAAATAACAAACCGCTTGAGAAGTCTGGGCCGAGCCTTCCGGCAAAAGAGAAAAATATGCCTGAAAAAACCTTGGAATCCGTCTTTGGCTGAAGCTCATCGCCCTCGTCGCTGCGGTTTTGTCCTGCTCTCATTCTTTTCTGATAGCCTCTGGCGGAAAAAATCCGAAAAAGCCGATCCAGGGAATTGCGGAGACGGTTCGGCGCCGACCTCGCATACCCCGCAGACCGGAACCGGCTGAAGGCCGTTCCGGTGCAACGGGATGCAGGAGGTTAGAGCCCCTTCTTCTCGAACCAGCGGAAGAGGGCGATAAATGCCGCGGCCAGGATTACGATGACGATCCAGTGGTTGATTCCCAAAACGCCCGGAAGGGTGATCTTTCCGAAATCCCCCCAGGTCAGGACCGTTTCCTTCATCAGCGGATATGCCTCCGCATAGAGCCCCGCCCCGAGGATCATCCTCCGCAGACCAAAGGCGCTGTCGTAGCGTCCCTCTCCAAGCGCCCCCATGGCCGTGGCGGGACAGTACCCGATGATGCCCCAGCCGATTCCGAAGATCAGGCTGCCCAGCACGTTGCCCACCAGAATCAACGGTTTGACGGAAAGTTTGACGAGACCCAGATCAACCAGCAGATAGATGCCCACCATGGCCACCAGGATGGTGGTGAGCATGAATTTGACGATGGTCATGTCCCGGAGGCGCAGGGCGGCCAGTTGCCGATCGACAATCACCTTCTCCTTGAGGAAATAGGCCATACCGGCCACCCGTTCCGGCGCGTCTCCCTTTATTCTTTCTCATCTCCGCAAGTAGAAAATCTAAAAGGCAGATACGCCGGGCATCATCTGATAGAACCGGTCACTATAGGAATAAGGCCAACAATTTCATGATCTTCGGCACACTTTTGCCACTCGATTGATTCAAGTCGGCGTCGGGCTCTGTGAGGTGTAAAAGCTGGGGAGATGGAAGAGTGTTTCGATGGTTCAGAGATGTGCACTCCATTATCCTGAAAGTCTTAGATCTGCAATCGAGGTTATGGACAATATCAAGCAACCATTTATCACAATTTTATCACAATCACAAAAAAACAGGGGTCACAAACCGTTGCTACGACTTGTAACCCACTGATTTTGTTTGGTGGGTCGTGCGGGAATCGGACCCGCGACCAACGGATTAAAAGTCCGCTGCTCTACCAGCTGAGCTAACGACCCCTTGAAGTTCAGGGGGTGGGCTTTAACAGGAACGGCGTTTTCTTGTCAAGCATTATATAAGATTTTCCGTTATGTCCCGTCATGCAGAGAAGGGGTCGTAAAGTGAGATCGTTTCGTTACGGTCAGGGCCCACGGAGACAAGTGCCATCGGCACGCCGGTTATCTCTTCCAACCGCTCGATATAGCGTCTCGTATTTCTGGGAAGGTCGTCAATTTTTTTTGCCTTTCGGATGTCTTCCGTCCATCCTTCCAGTTCTTCGTAAACGGGGCGGCAGGCGGCAAGAACCCGGGGGTTGGCGGGGACAGACTCCGTGAACTCCTCATTTTCTGATCTATATCCAGTGCATATCTTTATTTTTTCAATCCCGGTCAGGACGTCGAGTTTTGTCAAGGCGATGCCGTTAATCCCCGAAAGACGTATGGAATGCCTTACCAAAACAGTGTCAAGCCAACCGCAACGACGCTTGCGTCCGGTAGTAGCCCCGAATTCCTGGCCGACCTGCTGCAATCGTTCTCCCATCGCGTCCTTCAACTCTGTGGGAAAGGGACCTTCTCCAACCCTTGTTGTGTAAGCCTTGCAGATACCTATAACGTTTTGAATAGCCGATGGGCCTACCCCCGTTCCGCAGGCGGCGTTTCCGGAGACGGTGTTTGAAGATGTAACATAGGGGAAGGTGCCGTGATCGATATCGAGATGAGAGCCCTGCGCGCCTTCGAAAAGAATTTTACTCCCCTTGTTTATTTCTTTCTGTAAAAGGAGCGAGCAATCGGCCACGAGCGGTCTTATTTTCTCGCCGTAGGAGCGGTACTCCGCGAATATAGCCTTTCCGTCAATCGGTTCTTCGCCGAACAGGTTGGTAAGGTAGAAATTTTTTTCTTCGATGTTCCTGCTCAGTTTTTCACTGAAAACCCCTTCATCGAGAAGATCGCCGATGCGGATCCCGACCCGTGAGATCTTGTCCTCATAACACGGTCCGATGCCGCGACCGGTTGTGCCGATTTTCTTGCCGACGCCGTGGGATTCACGGGCTACGTCAATCCTGCGGTGATAGGGCATGATGACATGGGCCTTTTCGCTGACATAAAGCTGTACGTCTTCCGGCAGGAGGCCCTGTTCCCGCAGGCCGTCCAACTCCTTGATCAGTACCCCCGGATCAACGACGACGCCGTTTCCGATCATACAGATCTTTCCGGCGTGGAGTATCCCTGATGGTATGAGATGCATGATAATTTGCCTGCCTCCGACAACGAGGGTGTGGCCGGCGTTGTTGCCGCCTTGAAATCTCGCAACGACATCGGCCTTTTCGGAATAAATATCGACAACTTTCCCCTTCCCTTCATCGCCCCATTGGGTACCCACGATGACTGTATTTGCCATTTTTTCTGCTCCAATCTAATTAATTTTTACATCTCCAGTTCGTTTACGGACAAAATATTGGGCAGATTTCGCAGCTTCTCGACAACATCCGGCAGGACAGCGCTGTCGGTTCCGAGTATTACCATCGCCCGGCCATCAATCTGTTCCCTGCTCAGGTTAAGGTGGGAAATATTTACGCCGTTTTGGCTGAGGATAGTCCCGATGTTGCCGATTACCCCGCGTTTATCGTTGTTGTAAACTACAAATAGCCTGCCGGACGGAATAACTTCGACGGTAAATTTGTTTATCCGGACGATGCGCGGCTCACGCCTTCCGAAAATGGCCCCAGCCGCGAAAACTTCTCCCTTTGCCGTCTTTACGGTAACGGAGATCATGCTGGTATAGTCCTTAACCTCATTGCTTTTGGCCTCGACAACACGGATTCCCCGTTCCTTGGCGATCAAGGGCGCGTTTATATAATTTACGCTTTCGTTCAATATGGGGGTCAAAAGCCCCTTGAGAAGGGAGATGGTGATCGGCGCTACGTTGTAGTTCAGAATCTCTCCGTTATACTCGATGTTCACTTCCTCGATCGCCCCGGATACGAGCTGCGCCTCAAACTTCCCCAGTTTTTCGGCCAGGGTGAGGTAGGGTTGAATGACCGACAGAATCTCCGCGCTTACCGCCGGAAAATTCACGGCACCGTTGATTTCGCCCGTTGTAAGATAGGCGCTGATCTGCTCGGCGATGGCCACCGCCACGTTGATCTGTGCCTCATCTGTGGACGCCCCCAGATGGGGAGTGCAGATTACGCTCTCCAGGGAGACGAGGTCCATGTTTTTTGTCGGTTCCTCCTCAAAAACGTCAAGAGCGGCGCCGGCAATGCGGCCGGCGGCAAGTGCGTCGTAGAGATCTTTTTCGTTGATAATTCCTCCGCGGGCGCAGTTTATCACGCATACTTCCTTTTTCATCTTCGCAAAGGCTTCCGCGTTAATCACCCCCCGGGTTTCAGCTGTCATGGGGGTGTGAACGGATATGAAATCAGCCGTTCTGAATATTTCGTCCAGGGTTGCCAGAGTGATGCCCATCTTTTCCGCCGCTTCCTGAGAGATAAACGGATCATAGGCGATGACTTTCATTTTTAGTCCCAAGGCGCGGTCGGCAACGATGCCGCCAACACGGCCAATTCCGACTATTCCGAGGGTCTTGTTGAGAAGCTCCCTGCCGGTGAACTTGCTCTTTTCCCATTTGCCGGCCTTCATGGAGGCCGTTGCCTGGGGAATTTTTCTGTTGAGGGCGAGCATCATCGCGATCGCATGTTCGCCTGTCGTAACGGAGTTGCCGCCGGGAGTGTTCATAACGACGATTCCCCTCTTGCTGGCCGCAGGGATGTCCACATTGTCAAGCCCGATGCCTGCCCGGCCTATGACCCTCAGGCGGCCGGCCAGTTCCATTACTTCAGCAGTGACCTTTGTTGCGCTGCGAATGATAAGGGCATCGTAATTGCCGATTACCGCCTTCAATTCCTCCGCTGTCATTTTTGTGTAGAAATCGACCTCTATCCCTGCGGTGTTTTTTAATATCTCCAACCCTTCCGGCGACAGATTATCACTGATTAGAACCTTGCTCATCGCTCTTTTCCTCCCTTTTAAATTAGATGATGCCGGGGCCGGTTTCAAACCTGCCCCGGCATGGCGCCCAATTATAATCCGGTGGTTTTTTCCCGGTAAACCTTTTCCAGCTCAGACAGTGCTAAACGCAGGTCTTCAGGTTCGATTGTGGGGCCGCACCATAAACGGAAGCCCGGCGGGGCGTCCTTATAGGAATTCATGTCGTAGGCGACTTCTCTCTTCGCCATTTCTGCCGATATCTCCTTGAGCAATTTGGCCTGTTCTGCCTGGGGAAGGGCCTGCACCTTCGGGCTTACCACAGAAAGGCAAACAGACGTAGTGGAGCGCGTCTCGGGCGCCTCAGCCAGAAAGGCTATCCAGTCGCTGGCGGCAACCCATTTTTCCACCACGCTGAAATTGGCCATGCTCCTTTTGATCAGTCCGGCCAAGCCGATTTCTCCGGCCCATTTCAGGGTGTCAAGGTAATCTTCGACACACAGAAGCGAGGGGGTATTGATCGTGTCCGCCTCGAATATCGCCCGGTTTACCTTTCCTCCCTTTTTCATGCGGAATATTTTGGGAAGCGGCCAGGGCGGGTCATAAGAATCAAGCCGTTCAATGGCTCGAGGACTTAACGCCAGCATGCCATGTGCCGCTTCGCCGCCCAGACATTTCTGCCAGGAAAAGGTCAGGACATCCACCTTGTCCCATTGTATCGGCATCGCGAAGGCGGCGCTCGTCGCATCACAGAAGGAAAGTCCCTTCCGGTCGGATGGTATCCAGTCCCAATTCGGGATTTTGACGCCGCTTGTGGTTCCATTGGCGACAAATAAAACATCATGCTCCCAGTTTACAGAGGCAAAATCCGGGATCTTCCCGTAGTCGGCCCTAATTATCGTCGGGTTCAGTTTTAACTGTTTGGCGGCGTCGGTTGCCCAGCCCTCGGAAAAACTTTCCCAGACGAGGACGGTTACAGCCCTTGGCCCCAGAAGGCTCCACATGGCGGCCTCGAAGGCGCCGGTGTCCGATGCCGGCATTATTCCCAGGAGATAATGGTCGGGGATTTCAAGTATTCTTCTGGTTTCCCTGACGGCGTTTTGCAGTTTTCCCTTGCCCAGCGTGGAGCGGTGGGAACGGCCCACAGCCGCGTCTTTCAGGGCGTCGAGGCTCCATCCCGGTCTCTTGCTGCAGGGCCCGGATCCGAAATTGGGATTTGTCATTAGAGGCTCCTTTCATGAAAAGAATAAAGACACAATGGTGCAGGTGAATAGCAGGATTATAATAATTATTCAAGCGGATATTGGTTGACGCCGGACAATCTAAAGTGTATTGATTTGCATCATTTACGGCATACGGGAGGTTATACGTGAAAGAAGGGCTCAATGTTCAAAAAGGGAGGCTTGATGATCATAAAAAAAACAAGACGGTTTTTTTCTGCAGCAACTGCGGTCAGCAGGCCCCAAAATGGTTAGGCCGCTGTCCCGCTTGCGGCGAGTGGAACACTTTTGTCGAGGAGGAGCTTCAAAACGATGCCGCTTACAAAACGTCCGAATTCAGATTGAACGGAGTGCCTCAATCCATTGAGTCTATTGAAGCGAAAGATGGAGAACGTCTGCAGACGGGCATTGCGGAATTGGACCGGGTTTTGGGAGGGGGCATTGTCGGCGGCTCGGCGGTTCTAATCGGCGGTGATCCGGGAATAGGAAAATCGACCCTGCTTTTGCAGGTACTTGAGAAACTGGCCGAAAAGGGATTACCGGTTCTCTACGTCTCCGGCGAGGAATCAGCCCGGCAGATAAAGCTCCGGGGAAAACGTCTCGGGGCGGCGTCAAAGGATCTGTTGATACTGGTAGAGGTAGAGCTGGAGAGCATTCTGGCCCGTCTGTCTGAGGTAAAGCCGGTCGTGGCGGTCATCGATTCGATACAAACCGTTTATTCGGCAGCTTTTTCCTCGGCGCCGGGCAGTGTGGGGCAGGTACGCGAGGCGTCGGGCAAGCTGATTCTTTTCGCTAAAAAGACAGGAATCCCGATTTTTCTTGTCGGTCATGTGACAAAGGATGGTTCAATTGCCGGTCCCAAGATCCTCGAGCACATGGTTGATACGGTGCTCTATTTTGAAGGTGATTCCGGCCACGCCTATCGCATTGTCAGGTCTATAAAAAATCGCTTCGGGCCTACCCATGAGATCGGGGTATTCGAGATGCGGGACACCGGTCTTGCCGAGATTGCCAACCCGTCGGCCTTTTTTCTTGCCGAACGTCCCGAGGGGGCGGCGGGGTCGGTTGTAGTGCCAAGCATGGAGGGGACCAGACCGATCCTGGTTGAGGTTCAGTCGCTGGTCAGTGCAACCAGCTTCGGAATGCCAAGAAGAACGGCAATCGGTGTTGATCATAACCGGGTTTCGCTGCTTACGGCGGTGATGGACAGGATATGTGGCATCCATGTCGCCGACAGTGATATTTTCCTCAACGTGGCAGGCGGGGTAAAGATTGACGAGACCGCGATAGATTTGGGGATTGTTGCGGCGATTGCCTCCAGCTTTCTGAACAGGCCGGTTGTGACAGGGACCGTTGTTTTCGGAGAGGTTGGATTGACAGGGGAAATTCGCGGGGTCTCGCAGTCGGAATTCAGAATAAAAGAGGCCGCCCGCATGGGATTCAAACGTTGCATTTTCCCTGGCAGCAGGCAGCCCGAGGGGATGTCGGCAGACAAATCGCATATCAGTGGTTATAGCATTGAGCTGATTCCGATCCGTTCGCTGGGCGAGCTGGTTGAAAATATTTTTTGACGGCTGGCTAAATTTTTTTTGTTGGCGGCTTGACAGAGCGGAATCCATGCATATCATATCGCCGATTACGGGGTTAATCAAAACCTATAAAGTCTCAATTTACTAAAGATGAAAGGAGAGGATAGACAGTGAAAATCAGACCATTGCAGGACAGATTGATCGTCAAGCGCGTTGACGAGGAAGAGAAGAGCAAGGGGGGGATAATCATTCCCGATACCGCCAAGGAGAAGCCCATGGAGGGCTTGGTAATTGCGGTAGGAAAAGGAAAAAAGACTGACGAGGGCAAGTTGATTCAGCTGGATGTCAAAAAAGGAGACCGGGTCCTGTTCGGAAAGTACGCAGGCACTGAGGTGAAAATCGACGGTCAGGAGCTTTTGATCATGCGCGAGGACGACATCCTCGGTATCCTTGAATAAATAATTAATGAAAATATAAGGAGGACAAGTAGATGGGAGCTAAGATTATTCAGTACGATGAGGAGGCGAGGAGGTCGATCCTCAACGGGGTCAACACCCTTGCCGACGCAGTAAAGGTAACGCTGGGCCCCAAGGGGCGCAATGTCATAATTGACAGAAGCTATGGCGCCCCGAATATCACGAAGGATGGTGTAACGGTTGCCAAAGAGATCGAGCTGGAAGACAAGTTCGAAAACATGGGCGCCCAGATGGTGAAGGAAGTCGCCAGCAAGACAAGCGATGTAGCCGGCGACGGCACGACCACGGCGACCATCCTGGCCCAGGCGATCTTCCGCGAAGGCGCGAAGAGCGTGGCCGCCGGCAGCAACCCGATGGATCTGAAGCGAGGCATTGACAAGGCAGTGGAAGTGGTCGTTGCCGAACTCCGCAAGCTGAGCAAGCCCACCAAGGATGCCAAGGAGATTGCCCAGGTTGGCACCATATCGGCCAATAACGACGAGACGATCGGCTCGATCATCGCCGAGGCTATGGAGAAGGTCGGCAAGGAAGGCGTCATTACCGTCGAAGAGGCAAAAGGGCTGGAAACGGAGCTTGATATCGTCGAGGGAATGCAGTTCGACCGCGGTTACCTTTCTCCCTATTTTGTGACGAATGCCGAGAAGATGCAGGTGGAGCTTGAAGATTGCTTTATCCTTATCAATGAGAAAAAGATTGGCAACATGAAAGATCTGCTGCCGATACTGGAGCAGATCGCCAAGATGGGGAAGCCGCTTCTTATCATTGCCGAGGACATCGAGGGCGAGGCTCTTGCAACCCTTGTCGTGAACAAGATCCGTGGAACCCTCCATGTGGCAGCCGTGAAGGCGCCAGGTTTTGGCGACCGCCGCAAGGCCATGCTTGAGGATATCGCCGTTCTGACCGGCGGCAAGCTGATTTCGGAAGAAATGGGATACAAGCTGGAAAATACAGCGATTGAAGATCTGGGCCGTGCCAAGCGTATCTCCATTGACAAGGACAACACGACGATTATTGACGGCGCCGGTGACCGCGCCTCCCTTGAGGGTCGCGTGAAACAGATCAGGGCGCAGGTTGAAGAAACCACCTCCGATTACGATCGTGAAAAGCTCCAGGAGAGACTGGCCAAACTGGTAGGCGGCGTGGCGGTGATCAAAGTTGGCGCTGCGACCGAAACCGAGATGAAAGAGAAGAAGGCCCGCGTTGAGGATGCCCTGAACGCGACCCGCGCAGCCGTGGAAGAGGGCATCGTTCCCGGCGGCGGCGTAGCTTATCTGCGCACCCTTCCGCTGCTTGATAAACTGGTGCTCGAAGGCGACCTCTCTATCGGCGTCAGGATTGTGAAAAAGGCGCTCGAAGAGCCGCTCCGGATGATCGCGAACAATGCCGGCGTGGAGGGGAGCATTGTTGTGGAGAAGGTAAAGGCAAACAAGGGCGCTTATGGGTATAACGCCAGAACCGACAAGTACGAGGACATGATCAAAGCCGGGGTAATCGACCCGACCAAGGTCACCCGCTTCGCCTTGCAGAATGCCGCGAGCGTTGCCTCAATGATGCTGACCACCCAGTGCATGATTGCGGAAAAGCCTGAGGAAAAAGGATCGGGAATGCCGGCCATGCCTCCCGGTGGCGGATACGGTGGTGGCATGGGAATGTAATTCTTCCCCTGTCTGAAAATTTAAAGTCCCAAAGGCCCCTGTCCAAGACAGGGGCCTTTTTTTACATCTTGACTCCAAAAATATTTTAAGATAATACCGGTCACGGTGCAATATCTCAATGGTGTTCCATATCTTTATCAAACAAGGGGGAAAATTATTATGAAGAGGTTTTATTTCCGGACGGTTTTTGCGGGCTTTTTAAGCGTTGTGTTGATGGTTTTCCTTGTTTCAGGCAATGTTTTTGCGGCTGACACCATCAAGCTTGGCGTAGCCGGCGCCCACAGCGGCGATTTGGCCTCTTATGGACTGCCCACGGTAAAGGCGGCGGAGTTTGTCGTTAAGGATATAAATGCCAAAGGGGGAGTCCTCGGTAAACAGGTGGAACTCGTCGTCGAAGATGACGTCTGCAAGCCGGAAGTGGCCACGAATACCGCGACAAAACTGGTTTCACAGGACGTCAAGTTTGTCATCGGACATATCTGCAGCGGCGCAACCAAGTCGGCGCTTGGCATCTACAAGGATGCCAAGGTAACCGTAATTTCGCCTTCGGCAACCAATCCGGAATTGACGCAAGGTGGCGCCTATCCGAATTTCTATCGGACCATCGCCTCCGATGACGCCCAGGCCCTTCTGGAGGTTGAATTTGCGATCAACAAATTAAAGGTCAAGAAAATAGCGGTTCTTCATGACAAGGGTGATTACGGAAAGGGTCTTGCCGAATTCGCGAAGAAATTCGTTGATGAGTCTAAAAAGGCTTCCGTTGTTCTTTTTGAGGGAGTTACCCCCGGTGCGGTTGACTACTCAGCCGTAGTTCAGAAAATCAAACAGTCCGGCGCCGAAGCGGTTATTTTTGGAGGATACCATCCGGAGGCCTCTTCCATAGTTGCCCAGATGCGCAAGAAGAAGATGAAAACCTTCTTTATTTCGGATGACGGGGTAAAGGATGCCACCTTCATAAAGGTTGCCGGCAAATACGCCGAGGGTGTTTATGCCACCGGTCCGAAAGATACCTCCAAAAACCCGATGGCCGTTGCCGCGAATGAACTCCACAAAAAAACACACGGTGCCGATGCGGGCGCCTTCTATTTGAATGGTTACGCGGCAACGCAGGCTATTCTCAACGCAATTCAGAAGGCCGGTTCAACCGATTACGATGCCGTAAACAAAGCCCTTAAGACTCAATTTGTCGAAACGCCCCTCGGAAAAATCAAGTTTGACAAAAGGGGAGACGCGATCGGCGTAGGTTTTTCTATCTATCAGGTTCAAAAAGGAAACTATGTCGAGCTTAAATAACTTGCGATGAAGTCCCTTGCTCAGGGGAGGGGAGGCTGTGGAAGTTATGACTGAAGATGGACTACTTTCTTGAACTGCTGCTGGGAGGATTGACAAGGGGCAGTATTTACGCCCTGATCGCTCTCGGCTATACAATGGTTTACGGTATAATAGAATTGATAAATTTCGCCCACGGCGAGATTTACATGATTGGCGCCTTCACAGCGCTTATTGTCGCATCAGTACTGACGATGGCGGGAATGACCGGGCTTTCGGTTTTGATACTTGCCTCGGTTGTCGCTGTAATATACTCTGCCGCCTATGGATTTACCGTTGAGAAGATAGCATACAAGCCGCTTCGTCAGGCGCCGCGGCTTTCCCCGTTGATCAGCGCGATCGGCATGTCGATCTTTTTGCAGAATTATGTACTTATCGCGCAGACCTCGGATTTTCTGCCATTTCCCAGCCTTATCCCGGAGTTGCCTTTTCTGGAGCCTTACTCGCATATCATCGGGCCTGCTGAATTTTTCATTGTAGTAACAACCGCGGTTGTGACGATCATCCTGACCATCTTCATAAAATTTACAAAAGTCGGAAAGGCCATGCGGGCAACCGCTCAGGATCGAAACATGGCCATGCTTACGGGTGTGAATGTAAACAGGGTCATCTCGAATACCTTTATTGTCGGCTCAGCGCTGGCCGCGATCGGAGGGGTGCTGATTGCCTCCCATATCGGTCGGATTAATTTCTACATAGGGTTCATCGCCGGGATAAAGGCATTTACAGCGGCTGTTCTGGGAGGCATAGGAAGCATCCCCGGGGCTGTCCTGGGGGGACTTGTTCTCGGCTGGACCGAGAGTTTTGCCACCGGCTATGTGTCGAGCGATTATGAGGATGTATTCGCCTTTTTGCTGCTCGTGCTTATTTTGATACTTAGACCTGCCGGGCTGCTGGGCCGCTCGCCCATTCAAAAGGTATGAAAGGTACCAGCAATATCAGATGAAAGCCGCTTCCGAACTCAAAAAATCGCTGGTTGTATCCCTTTGGTTCATGTTCCTGACATTTCCAATCATGGTTATTCGGGTAAACACGATCGAGAAGATAGTTGAGTGGCGCTGGCGTAACATGTTTTTTATCGGAATCGGCAGCTTCTTTTTTTCTTTTGTATGGAGATACCTTTTAGAGCGCAAACAAAAACAGGCAGATTCGCGAAAAGGTTCCCGATCATGGGGCCAGTTAATCCTCGAAGAACCAAAGTTTTACAAACCGGCTCTCGTGATAATCGCTTTATTCACCCTCGTTTTTCCGTTCATCTTTTCCAGCTACCAGACTAATATCATGATAACCGCCCTGATGTACGTTATGCTGGGGCTGGGGTTGAATATCGTGGTCGGACTGGCGGGACTTCTCGATCTCGGGTACGTGGCCTTTTACGCGGTGGGGGCTTACAGCTATGCCCTGATCAACTATCATTTCGGGTTGGGCTTCTGGACGGTTCTGCCCGTTGGGGCTCTGCTTGCCGCCATCTTTGGGATTCTGCTGGGCTTCCCGGTGTTGAGACTGCGAGGGGATTATCTTGCCATCGTCACGCTCGGCTTCGGCGAGATCATTCGCCTTATTCTGGAAAACTGGAACAAATTTTCGTTTGGTCCCAGCGGCATTGCCCATATTCCGCGTCCCGGCTTTTTCGGAGTGAGCTTAAACCTGAATGAGTCAATTATTTATCTGTACTATCTGATGATCCTGTTTTGCCTGTTGACGATTTTCATAATCAACAGATTGCAGGACTCCCGGATTGGCCGCGCCTGGATCGCCCTTAGGGAAGATGAAGTCGTCTGTCAGGCAATGGGCATTGACAAGACAAAGACAAAGTTGACGGCATTTGCGCTCGGTGCGACCTGGGCAGGGATGGTGGGGGTGATTTTCGCCGCCAAGACCACGTTTGTCAACCCGGCGAGTTTCACCTTTCTTGAATCTGCGATGATACTGTCAATCGTTGTCCTGGGTGGAATGGGTTCCATTGTGGGGGTTTTCATTGCCGCCATGATCCTGATTCTGAGCCCGGAATATCTGCGGGCCTTCAGCAATTACCGAATGCTTTTGTTTGGAGCCGTGATGGTGCTCATGATGGTCTTCAGACCGCAGGGCATCGTGCCCAACGTGCGCCGTACATACAAATTTAGGACGCCGGAAAAAACAAATAGATGATTATATGAATGAACTGCTTGAAATTAACAACCTGTCGATGGTTTTTGGCGGCCTGCGCGCCGTCGACGCGGTTGACCTGAATGTGGGGCAAAAAGAGATCGTGGCCTTGATAGGGCCGAACGGCGCTGGCAAGACGACGCTGTTCAACTGTATTACCGGAATTTACGTTCCCACCGCAGGAGAGATATTTGTCGTTCCGCCGGGAAAAAAGAAAAAGAGAATCAACGGGATGCAGATAAACAAGGTGACTGAACTCGGCATCGCCAGGACATTTCAGAACATCAGATTATTTCCGAGTATGACGGTTCTGGAAAACGTCATGATAGGCCGTCACTGTCGCTCCCATGCCGGGGTTTTCGGCGCCGCTGTCCGGGATTCATCAACAAAGCGGGAAGAACAGGCGATGATCGACTTCAGTTATCAGATACTTGTCAAGGTAGAACTTGATGGTCAGGTAAATGAAATGGCAAAGAACCTTCCCTACGGCGCCCAGCGTCGTCTGGAAATAGCGAGAGCCATGGCCACGGAACCCTTCCTTCTTCTCCTGGACGAACCGGCGGCCGGCATGAACCCCAGTGAAACTTATGAACTCAAGGAGCTGATCGACCGGATCAGGAACGAAGAGGGGATATCGGTGCTGATGATTGAGCACGATATGAAGATGGTCATGGGTATCTCGGACAGGATATTTGTTCTCGATTACGGTGAAAAGATCGCGGAGGGAACCCCGGAAGAGATCCGGGAAAACCCGATCGTCATTAAGGCTTACCTGGGAGAGGATTTCAGCGTAAATGCTTGAGATAAGGAACGTCGAAACATACTACGGCAATATAAGGGCGCTCAAGGGCATCTGTCTTTCTGTAGCCGAGGGAGAGATTATAACCCTGATCGGGGCGAACGGCGCCGGAAAATCGACAACGCTGATGACGATTTGCGGGGTGATTACCGCTCGCAGCGGCGATGTAATATTTCAAGGCAAATCCATACGCTCGCTGGAACCCAATGTAATAGTATCGCTCGGCATATCCCAGGTTCCAGAGGGACGGCGGATTTTCCCGATGATGACCGTCGCGGAAAATCTCGATATGGGGGCTTTTCTCAGGAAGGATAAGGTCGGTATCGAAAGTGATCTTGAATATGTTTTTACGCTTTTCCCGATCCTCAAAAAACGGATTCACCAGGATGGAGGAACGCTCAGTGGTGGCGAACAGCAGATGCTGGCCATTTCCCGCGCTTTGATGGCAAGGCCCCGCCTGCTGCTTCTCGATGAACCTTCTTTGGGACTTGCGCCGCTTGCCGTTGCGCAGATATTTGAAATGATAAAGAAAGTTAACTCAGAGAACAAAACGACGATTCTGCTCGTGGAACAGAACGCGTTCATGGCGCTCAAAATAGCCCATCGCGGCTATGTGATGGAAAACGGGACAATAACCATGGAAGGGGTCGCCGCTGACCTTCTCAAGGATGAGGGAATAAAAAAGGCTTACCTTGGCTTATAAAAAACACGGAAGCGGGGCCGCAAAAAGCTGCCGACAAGTGGGAGCCGCCGTCCGGCAATAAGGAAACCAGGCGGCAACTCCCGGGGGAATCCATCTATCCTTTGCCCGTTATCTCATCGTACAGATTACGTTTATCGATCACGCGTTTTGCCTTGAACTCCGTCCTTTCCAGACTTCCCGGGTCCATAAGCTGAACGACGGCCCTCAACCCCCGCTTCTTCAGCTCTTTGGAAAGCAGGGCTTTGAGCTCGGGGGCAATTGACGGGTCTGCCTGGTGCGCCCGTTCCGCCTGGACGATCATCTCGTCCATAGCCTTTTCCCGGGTGATGACGATGCGGAACTCATCGCCGAATCCCTCGATTCCGCGGATGACATTTTCAATTGCGCTGGGATAGACATTCTCGCCCCGGACTACAAACATGTCGTCCGCCCGTCCGTATATTCCCCTGGGCAACCGGGGATAGGTACGGCCGCAGGGACAGGGATCGTTCTCCCAGATAGAGACATCCCCGGCCCAGAAGCGGATCATCGGTTGTGAGTTCCTCTCGAGATGGGTGTAAACAATGGCCCCTTCCTGGCCGTAGGGAACCCGGCGATGGGTTTGGCGGTCCACCAGCTCCGTATAGACAATATCCTGCCAGAAATGCATTCCCTGCCTGTGGGCGCACTCTCCGTTGGTCATCCAGGGGGCCATCTCGGCGGTCGAGCCGCTGTCGATGCAGATTCCCCCGTAGGTTTCCTCGATGCGTTTTCGGGTGGAGGGCACCCCCGCCCCCGGTTCTCCGGAGAAGAAGAGGATGCGGAATCCGAAATCTCGCGGATCGATTCCCATTTCCCGGGCCTTTTCCGCCAGGTAAAGGCTGTAGGAGGGAGTTCCATAGAAAACGGTCGGTTTCACCTCTTTCATCCATTCGATGCCCCGCTCCGACTGGCCGGGAACCCCGGCGCCGAACGGAAAGGCGGTGGCGCCGATGCGCTCCGCCCCGAGCAGCGCCCCCCAGCTTCCCCAGTAGAGGCTGAAGAAGGAACCGATGAAGACTGTATCATCCGGACGCACCCCGAACCCCCACATGATTCGTGCGTGGGCCTCGGCGATGCGCTCCATGTCGCCCCGGCTTATCCCGAAGGCGGTCGGTCTCCCCGTTGTTCCCGAGGTCCCCTGAATGCGGGCCAGTTCGCGGGCCGGGACGCACAGATTGCTGCCGAAAGGGGGATGATCGGCCTGATCGCGGCGAATTTCGTCTTTAGTAACGCAGGGGATGTTGTCAAAGTCCTGCAGGGAGCGGATATCCCGGGGATGAATTCCCGCTTTGTCCCATTTATTCCTGTAGAAAGAAGAGTTTTCGTATGCGTAGGAGAGCTGGGCCTGAAGTTTGGGAAGAATAATCTGCACTTCCCGCTCTTCCGGGTCCATCGTCTCGAGAGTACGGTTCCAGTAAGGTTCATCCGCCGCCGGGAGATAGGAACGATCGTATATGGGTGGCCACAGTTTGCTCATCGGATATTTACCTCCATTTATTGATTGTTCAAACAGTTACACCTGACGTTTTCGCCGCCACCATCTCTTCGATGGAATGGACGATTTCCGCCCGCGTTGCCCCCGGGGTGAAGACGGCGTCGAAACCAATTTCCTTCAGGCGGGTCGTATCATTCGGCGGGAAGACGCCGCCGATGACAAACGTCACGCTGTTTTCGAGGCGTTCCTTGCGGGCGGCTTCGAGCAGCGGTTTGCCGAGGGTTATATGGGCGCCGCCGAGTGAACTTACCCCGATTACGTCAACAGCTTCCTGAATTGCCGTCTGGATGATTTCTCCGGGAAGGGAATTTCCGATATAGATGATTTCCATGCCAGCGTCGCCGAGCTCCTTGGCGACGGTAATGATTCCCCGGTTATGAACATCCAGCCCCAGCTTTGCCAGCAGTACCTTGATTTTCTTTGCCACGATAGTTGCCTCCTTTTTCCCCGCATCTTCACGGGCGGGAACGCCCGTTTGTTGTTCAACCAGGGATGTTTTTGCCGAACGGCATTTTTACCGTTGATAACAATTCCCGGACTTGTTTATCTCACCAGAGGGCCGGCGGTTTCCACAGTCCGAACGATTGTTTGAACACCTTGAACAGTTCTCCCTCGGTACAGCGGGCGCGGGCGCAGGCGACGCTGAAAGGAAGAATGTTTTTCCCCGTCCGGCATGCCTCCCCGAGGGCAAGAAGGGAGCTTTCCACCCGGGAGCTGTCCCGGCTGAGACGGAGCTTCGCCAGCCGTGCCCGCTGCTGCTGCTCCACACCTTCGGGGTATCTGAACACGTTGATCGGAGGCGGCGCCGACTCGGACTTGTAACGGTTGTAGGCGACGATTTTTATGTCGCCCTGTTCGATATCCCGCTGTTGGTTCGTGAAATAGGTGGAGATTTTCCGATGGAGTTGACCGGATTCGACCGCAGATACATATCCTCCCAACCGCTCGATCTCGTCCACCTCGTCAAGTATCCGCCGCTCGATATCGTCGGTCAGGGTTTCGATGTAGTATGAACCTCCGAGCGGGTCAACCACATCGGTAATCCCGGTTTCCTCCTGCAGTATCTGCTGGGTTCTCAGCGACAGCAGCGCCGCCTCGGCTGTCGGGACGGAGTATGCTTCGTCATAGGAATCCACATGCAAAGACTGGGCGCCTCCCAGTATGGCGGAAAGGGCATGGTAGGCCGCCCGGATGATATTATTGAGGGGTTCCTGCTGAATGAGGGAGATTCCCGAGGTCTGAACATGGCAGCGCATCCACATGGAACGGGGATTTTTCGCCCCGAAGCGATGCTTGAGGATTTTGTGCCAGAGCCGGCGCACAGCCCGGAGCCTTGCCACCTCTTCGAAAAAATCGCTTGCCGGGGACCAGAAGAAAGCGAGACGATCCGCAACAGAATCAACATCGTATCCCCGGTTTATCATTTCGGCGAGGGTGGCGATCCCATTGGAAACCGCAACAGCCATCTCGGTTACGCCGGAGGTTCCGAACTCCCGCAGATTGTACCCGTTGATGGTGATAAAATTCCACTGCGGCACTTCTTTCCGGATGAATTCAATATTGTCGCACTGAATCCGGAAGACGTCCCGTGGCGCGAGGAATTCAGCGCCGCTGCGGATCAGCTCTTCAAGGGAGGTGTCATTCTGCACGCTTCCGCGCAGCTTGTCCCAGGAGATGCCGCGTTCCTCGGCCAGCGCCAGGTACATGGGGAATAAAATGGCGGTGTTGGAGGGATAATGGGTGACAATGGAAGCTGTTATCTCGTCCAGAGGGATATCCTTGAACAGAAGATTCATGTCGTCAACGGAATCGATGCAAACCCCGGACATTCCCACTTGTCCCTGGGAGAGGGGATCGTCGGAGTCGTACATCTGGATTGTGGGGATATCGAAGAGGATGTTCAGCCCCGTAGCCCCGTGGTCCAGCATGAATTTCATCCGTTCGTTCGTGTCTTCCGGGGAGCCGAAGCCGGTAAGCTGGCGCATGGTGAATTCCTTGCCACGGTACATGTTGGCGTGGATTCCCCGGGTGAATGGCTCCTGTCCCGGATAGCCGATATCCTCCAGATAGTCGAAATCGGGATGGGAAAGAGGAGTGTAGAGCATCTCCCTCGGGATATCCGATCCCAGAACCGTCCGGGGAGTCTTCAGCCATTCCTGGCGATCCTTTTCGCGCACCGTCGAGTTCATCCACTCGCCAAATGTCTTGCGCATCGCCTCGATGGCGGCTGGATTGTACAGCGGGGTTTTCTTGCGGGCGGTTGTCTTTTCTGAGAGGATCTCCTTGGTGGTCTTTTCCTGTTCTTTCATGGTCGTGGTCTCCTGATAAAGCGCATCGCCAATTATAATGCCTTTGTTTTTTGGGGACTTCATCTATCCATTCCGAAGTGCCGCTGCCGTCTTGGGGCCGCCTGGCATTCTGCGATAGCATATCTGGTATTACCAGTATCCAAAATGGAAATGTTTGTCAAGAAATTATTGTCATAGCGGATCGGAAAATTTGCAATTCCTTTAACTATCTGTAATATATACGAATAACAATAGATAATTATCGTTGAATCGGCATTTTGCAGGAGCAACGATTGTCTTGACAATTACGGATGTTATTTGGTAATACCATTTAACCAGAGGAGAAAAATAATGTTTACTCCATTGCAGCGGAAACGCTTTCCCGATGAGATTGTCGAACAAATTGTCGCGCTGATCAAGGACGGGCAACTTCGGCCGGGGGATACCCTGCCCTCCGAACGGAAAATCGCGGAGAAACTCAACGTCAGCCGCCCCCCCCTCAGAGAGGCCCTCAAGACCCTGGAGACGCTCGGATTCATAGAAATTCGGCAGCGGAAAAAGAGCCTTATCAAATCGGTTGCCGATGTCTCCCTTCACAATCCGCTGGCTCAGGTGATTCAGGAGGACGAGGAGATGACGATCCAGCTTCTGCAGGTTCGCAAAATACTGGAGTCCTGGGCGGCCGCCGAGGCGTGCAGTCGGGCGACAGACGACGATCTGGCAATCCTCGAAACGGTCTATTTGGATCTGGAGAAGGATTTTCAGAATGGAGAACTCGGCGTTGATGCGGATGTACGTTTTCATTTGTCGATCTATCAGGCAACAAAGAACACCGTTTTGTCCCACATCGCCTCCACCCTGCTTGCGTTGCTTCATCAGGCTCAGCGGATAACCCGTCAGGCGATGTTCGAGGAAACCGTCAACCGGGAACGCCTTCTGGAGCAGCATCGCCTCATCCTCGCGGCGATCCGGGAGCGAAATCCGGAACGGGCCGAGGAGGCGATGCGGAACCATCTTGACTATGCGGAAAGCTATTTTGTTTCCCGGTAAACGACGGGATTAACTAAAGGAGGAAAGATGCTCGAGATTGAACAGGCGGTTGCGGTAATAACCGGCGCCGGCAGCGGGATCGGCGAGGCCGTGGCCCGATACTGGGTGCAGAGGAAGGGGAAGGCTGTGCTCGCGGACATCATTCCGGCGAATTTGTCCAGAGTGGAACGGGAGCTTGCCGCCCTCGGGGGCGACGTCGCTTCCCTGCTCTGCGATGTGACCAAGGAAGAGGACAATGCCCGGCTCGCCGCCCTTGCCGTTGAGCGCTACCAGCGGATCAACCTTGTTTTCCCCGCCGCGGGAATCATCAAGGACGGCATGTTTTTGTCGCCCGACCGGGAAACGGGCAAGGTGACCGGAAAGATGTCGCTCCGGCAGTTCCAGTCGGTTTTGGACATCAACCTGACCGGCGTTTTTCTTACGATCCGCGAGTGCGCGGAACAGATGATCAATTCCGGTTCGAAGGGGCTGATCTGTCTCATGTCCTCAACGGGCTCCCTCGGTACGGCGGGCCAGATCAACTACTCCTCTTCCAAGGCGGCGATGTCCGTCATCCCCAAGGTCCTCACCGCCGAGCTGTTCAGAAGAAACCTGGCGGATCGCATCCGCTGCGTCGCGGTGGCGCCCGGGTATGTGGCAACACCGATGGTGAAGGGGATGGACGAGAGGGCTCTGACTAAAATCACCGGCGATGTTCCGATCGGACGTCTGATAGAGCCGGAGGAGATTGCCTCCTTGATCTGCGAGCTTTACCGAAACGAAGCGATGGCGGGCGAGGTGTTTTTCATTCACGGCGGTCTGCGGCTGGGATCGCGCGGCTGATTGACCCGGCGTTTCGCACAATTTTAGCCCCTTTGCCCCTCGTAATTATCACAATTAAAGGTCGTCAGCGTTCCTTGAGGTTGAGAAAAGTTGAATCGCGGCCGAAGATAAGGGAGAGAAACCAGTCGAACACTATGCGGACGCGATTGACGACGCCGGTTATCAGCAGTGAATAAGCGCCCAGCCAGATCAGACGCGCCGAGAAGCCGTATAGCCTGAGACCGTAAAAACGAAAAGCGGCTTTCGAATCGCCGAGGGAGACAATTTCGCCCGAGTCTGTGTAACGGTAGGCTTTCTTGTTCCTGCCCCGGATGTCGGCGAGGATGTTATAGGCCACGATCTTTGCCTGCCGCACCGTCGTATGCGCCCGCGGCGGTATGGGCTGGGCCGATTTGGGGTTTTCAAAGTGGGCGCAATCGCCCAAGGCATAAATACCGGGAAAACCTTCCACCTCCAGATAAGTATTCACCTTGATCCTGCCCAGGTCATCCTTGGCCGCTTCCACTGCGGCGATCTGCGGATTGCTGACCATGCCGGTGGACCACAGGATCGTGGCGGTGGAGATGACATCCGCGCCATTGATTTCCACGTGTCCTTCCCAGGCGCGCGTTACCCGGGAGTTCGTTCGCACTTCAATTCCCATATTTCCCAGTTGTTTTAGGACATAGGCGCCCAAGGCATGATCCATGCGCTCGACTACTTTTGCCTTGGACTCTATCAGCATGATTTTGATATGGTGCGGAACCAAACCCTTGTAGTACCGGAGGAGATTTTTAAAGATGCAGTCTCTCAGTTCGGATACCGCCTGAATCCCGATGTACCCCCCGCCCACAACGACAAAGGTAAGCAGTTGTTTTTGTTTTTGCGGATCTTTTTCGATTGCCGCCTGCTCGAAGACAGCGATGATATGGTTTCTTAACTTCACGGCGTCCATGAGGGTTTTCAATGTAAAGACATTACCGCCCTCCAGTTTCAATTCCGATTTGTCCGGGATGCTGCCCAGCGCCATCACCAGGCAGTCGAAATCAAGGGTCCCCGCCTCGGTGCTAACCTGCCGATTTATCAGATCAATTTTTGTTACCCTGGTCAGGAGGAAATTGAATCGATCTTGCCAATGCAATCTCCGGATCGGATAGGCGATATGCCTGGTTTCGATGCTGCCCATTGCCACTTCGTGGAGCAGGGGCGTGAAAAGAAAGTAATTTTCGTCATTTACCACTGTTATCTGTACGTTTTCATTTTTGTTGGTGGATTTTACCAGATGCCGCAATGTATAGGCGCCGCCGAAGCCGCTCCCCAGGATTAAAACCTTCCGGCCGCCTACATAAAGCTTCCGGGGCTGGTCCATGGCCTTTTTGGTGGTGAGGATTTCCCAACCTTCCTTGACGAGTGCGGAAACAAGCCTGATAAGGGAAGGAGGACTGAATATTTTTTTGGCGATCCTCCCGTAGCTGTAACTGCCGGTGAATATCCCCCAGGCTGCTTTGGTAAATGGTTGACGTTCAGTCTTTTTTTCCTGCTCGTTCCCGATCAGTCTCTGTTGCGCCAGCATGAAGATCTTCGATTCCTTCACCCGATCATTCAGAGAAAAAAGGAGATGTCCCCATCTGTTGTTCCAGCGCATATTATTGTGGAGGGGGCGATAGTGCCGCTGAAAGTCCCGGCTCGATACGCCGTGATTGATGGCAGCATGTGCGGCTCCACGGGCCATGGTCAGCGAGGAACCAATCCCGTCCTTGTAAAGACGCGTGACCGCGGCATCGCCGATGGCAATAAACCGGTCGTCATAATAATTCCTGGCGGCCGAAAAAACCGTGTGGGGGCGACAGCCGCAGACAATCTCGTAGTTTTGAGGCAAAATTTCCTTGACCATCTCATAGTTCAGAAAATCCGTGATAGTGACGGGGTACTTACTGCTGCTTAACACCGATACATTGACGAAATCACCTTTAGGCACCAAAGTGCCGAAGATCATGCCGGAATGGGGGATAAGAAAGGCATGGGCAACATTGCCAAGCCGGGAGTGTACAGCGGCTGCCCCCAGATAAAGTTCGTTCATGGCCATGATGTTGGTTTCCGGCGGTGCGTAGGCCTTACCCTCGATGAGTACCGTTTTGGCGTTGACTCCGGTAGCCAATGCCAACAGGTCGTAATCGATTCGCTTTCCGGCCACCTCAATACCGGCCAGCTCCCCCGTCCACAGGCAGGCGACCTTTTCGTTTATTACCTCGATGCCGTTATTTTCCACCTGCCGTAAAAGCCAGCCATCGAAGCTGATCTTTTTTTCATAATGGGAAATCCGTGGCCCTCCCCCCCGATAAACACTCATGATTTTTAAGTCATTATCCGGGTTGCTGATATCGATGGAGGCATAAGGGCTGTGTACGGCAAAGCGGTCAATGATCGTCTGGATTACCTCGGGAGGCGGGCTGATGTTCAACTCGGCCATGTTTTTTATCAGGGAGAGCGAAATGATGCCGGCGCAACCCTTGCATCCTTTGGGACCAAGGGCATCGAAAGAGCGGTCCTGATAAATAGTGATCTGGGGATTAATGCCCCGCAGGCGGGCAAAGTGGCGCAGATAGAGGGCAAAAAAACTTCCCGCCGGACCGCCGCCGATAATTGCTACCCGGGAATCGCTATCCAACTGATAGGGTCGGTGTTTCATAGTGTCGGGATTATAACGGTTTGCCCTGTCGATTACCAGACATAATGAACGGCAATCTTCCTCCGCTTAAAGGTCGTTTCCGGAGTAGGACAGATTGAAACTCTTGTTGATCAGCGGAAAATCCGGGACGATGTAGCCGGCAGCGGCATAACCGAGTAGTGTCCAGTTTAAAAAAGAGGGGTCGCGCAGGGCCACTCGGCTTATTTCGCCCTGCCCGTCAGTGCGGATTAAATAGACGATGTTTCCCCGCCACCCTTCCACGATTCCGAGCGCCAGAGAGCTTTTTCGGAATGTTATTTCAGTGCCAGCCTCCCTGATAGTTCCCATGGGCAGCCCCGCCAGCGCCTGCTGGAGCATCTTGATGGAACCATAAACCTCTGTCACCCGCGCCATAAAACGGGCATAGACATCACCGCCGGTTTTTGCGAATGTCCCGGCAACATAGAGGCTATCATAAGCGGCGTACGGATAATCGCGACGCGCATCATTCACGATTCCCAGCGCCTTTGCGGCAATCCCGACGACGCCATGCTCTCTCGGGGAAAAAAAGGGACATCCATGATAAGTTTTGCTTTCGCGCCCCGACCTCATTGAAGCGGGAGATGATGTTTGGCACAGAGGAATGCCGAAAAAAAGAATTACGAACGCTTGCGATGGGCAATTGAAAACCGCCGACTGCGCTGGCCTGTCAATATGCGCTTGACAGGCAACCCACGGTTTCTTATAGTCTGCCGCCAAAAGTGGAACCCATTGCCTTGGTCAAAACATCGCCTGCGGAATCCGTAAGGGCGACGTTGCTCCCCTTAACCAGTAACAATCAAGAAAGGAGAAACACATGGAACGTTGCAAATGGACAAGGTGAGCCCCTTGAATAATTGCTAATTCTGTCATTTCGACCGTAGGGAGAAATCTCTAACTCCGTGTTAGCATTAAGATTTATCGTCGCTGACGCTCCTCGAAATGACAAAATTCAAAGCTCTCTAAGCTTTGCTTTCCCGCCCAGAAGCGTCGCGGGAATGACAGCGTTGGGAGTTTTGCAATTGGCTCTATCGAGAATGTTTTCGGATCTATCGCGGCCCTTCGCTGACTGAAGAAGACTCAACAGAATCACGCAAGCCTTCGGGATTGCAGATGTAAACATCCAATCCGGAGATCATTTTATGATACCCGGGGATGGAAATAGGGCAGACAAGGTAGTTTTTACCCTTTTCGTAGAACGTCCGGAATATTTTCATCGCATCCGGAATACTAACATCCCGTAAGAGATAATTGCGAAAAGCATGTTAAGTATGATAGACAAACCATGACACGCTAACAGTAGGTAAAAATGGGAGGTTGAAGAAATGCCGCAGACAGTGGAGGCCTTTTATCATGACGGGATTGTCGAGTTGCAACAGAAGCCTTCCGGCATACGGCAAGCCAGAGCGCTTGTAGTTTTTTTGGATACCGAGGAAGCGCCGCAACGTCATGCAGTGGACATGGGCAAGGTAAGTGCAAAAAAGAGCGCCGTTGACAAGTGGATAGGCGTTATCGAAGGAGCCGAGCTGGGAGACTGGAAGGCCGAGCGCAGAGTTGCCATAGAAGGGAAGCCCGGTGAAAGTTCTTTTTGATACAAATATCGTTCTTGATATCGCTCTGAACAGAAAGCCATTCGTGGAGCAGGCGGCGCTTTTGTGGCGGCTGGCGGAGCAGAAGGAGATAATGGCCGGTCTCTCCAATACCAGTATCACGGATATTTTTTACATTGTCCGAAAGCACGCCGGGCAAGCGAAGGCCCGCAGCTTCATTGCCGATATTCTCGATACGTTTTCGCTGGTGGATATCGACGAAGAAGGCTTTCGGGAGGCGCTTAACTCAGATATGCAAGACTTTGAGGATGCAGTTCAGTATGTGATCTTTGCGCGTAACGGATGTGATGTACTGGCGACCAGGAACAAGATTGATTTTGGCAACAGACCCAACGTCGTTGACCCTGCCGAGTTAATCCAGCAGATCAGTGCAGAAGGCGCTTAAATAACCGGCACTATCAGTCTTCTCAATTTTCAATATCGCTGGGAGCGCTGGCGCGCGGAGCACGCCGCCTATACTGAGCAAATTGGGTTAATCAGGGACATAATGCCGATTTATAAGTAAATTATATAAGCATTGCTTAGTCGATAAAGCGTGTTATGTCCCCGGAATATCCTCTGAAATAGTTGTGTCCTCAGAATTACCGTTATCCGCTTCAGCCAGAATGGTCTCGATATCACGGAACCGTACTTGTCATACAATCTCGATAAATGCCAAGCATGAAATGCGAATACTCATACGGACCCCCCTGCTTTCCCTCTTCCTTTGATAGTGGGTATCAAAACAGAGAGGATTTTCATAAAAAAGTTATCAGCCAAGCGACTGACGATGTCGGTCGGTTATCTATGGACTGATTGTTGGTTATGGGATATAAGTTGCCCAAAGACAATAACTCTAACGAAGGAGAAAAAATTATGGAAGATGTCGTTATCGTATCAGCTTGCAGAACAGCAATAGGTGGGTTCGGCGGTTCGCTTCGTGATGTCAACTGCGCCGTGCTCGGCAGCATCGTTATGAAAGAGGCGGTAAGAAGGGCGGGAATCGATGCCGCTCAGATCGACGATGTCCGCTTCGGCTGCTGCATGGAACCGGTTGACGCGCTGAATGTCACCCGCGTCTCCGCGCTGATGGCGGAAATACCGGAGACGGTAACGGCGGTTACGGTAAACAGGGTATGCATTTCCGGGATGGAGGCGACTATTTCCGGGATGGCGATGATTCAGGCCGGCATGGCCGATATAATCCTCGCCGGCGGGATGGAGCACATGTCAGGCGGTCCTTATGTGATACCGAATGCCCGCTGGGGATGCCGGCTGCAGGATCAGGTTCTGGTCGATTCCATCGTGCATGGCCTTCATTCCGGTTCTCATTTGCTTCCCGGCCCTGAGAAAGGGCCGATAAAGGAAGGCCCGATAGTCGATTTATTCCGCGGCAAGCCATACATCATGGGGGTTACCGCCGAGCTTATCGCCCAAAAACACAATATGAGCAGGGAGGAGATTGACGAAGTTGCGCTCCGGAGCCACAACAATGCAGAGAGGGCGACAAAAGAGGGCGACTTTGGCGAGGAGATCGTTCCGGTCGAGATTCCCCAGAAGAAGGGGAAGCCGCCGGTAATATTCGATAAAGATGAGCATTTCCGCCCAGGCCTGACGATGGCCGATCTTGCCGCTCTGCCGCCGGCTTTCGTTCCCAAAATCGGCAAGGTCACCGCTGGAAACTCCGCCGGGATCAACGACGGCGCCAGTGCGCTTTTGATCATGTCCGCCCGTAAGGCCGCAGAACTTGGTTTGCAACCACTCGCGCGGATAAAGGCAATCGGTCGCGGCGGCTGCCACCCCTCCGTCATGGGTTTGAGTCCCGTTCCGGCGGTACGGAATCTTCTCGACCGTTCCGGATTGAAACTCGAAGATTTTGACTTGATAGAACTAAATGAGGCCTTTGCCGCCCAGTATCTCGGTTGTGAAAAGGAGATCGGCTTTAACAGGGAAATTGCCAATGTAAACGGTTCCGGCGTCGCCCTTGGCCACCCCGTCGGCTCCACCGGCGCCCGAATCATTGTTACCTTGATCCACGCGATGAGAAAAAGGGGAAAAACGCTGGGGCTTGCCACCCTTTGCGGAGGCGGTGGGGTTTCGTTGGCCACCGCGATAGAGATAATCTGACATTGGCTACCATGGATAACATTAATTATCCCCGCATCGTCATCAAGAAAGGTCGTGAGGTTCCCCTTCTGCATGGTCACCCGTGGATCTTTTCCGGCGCCCTGGCCAAAGCGGACGAGGGGATAGAACCGGGGGAGGTTGTGCAGGCGACAAACAATGCCGGCCGGCCGCTTGCCCTCGGTTTCTTCAATTATGGCGATATCGCCTTTCGTGTTCTGACGGAAGATGTTTCCGCAACTATTGACAAAAATTTCTGGCGGCGGAGAATCAGGGAGGCCCTGGACCTGCGGACGAAAATTATCCCGCCGGATACCGATGCCTATCGGCTTGTCAACGCGGAAGGCGACAAAATGCCCGGCCTCGTTGTCGATCGCTACGGGGATTGCCTCGTTTTCAGCATTGGAACGGCGGGGATGGACAGATGGCGCGATGCACTGATTGAAATCATTACAGACGAGACTGGCGCCAAAACTGTTTATGAACGCAGTGAGGGGCGTTCCCGACGCCTGGAAGGTCTTGAGGAGCGTGTAGGGCCCGCCTGCGGTTTTGTGCCGGAAGCAATGGAGATACGGGAAAACGGTCTTCGTTTCGAGATTGATATTCAGGCGGGTCAAAAGACCGGATTCTTTCTGGATCAGCGGGTAAGCCGAGAACTTGTCGGCAGACTCAGCAAAGGCGCCTCCGTCCTCAATTGCTTTTCCTATACCGGCGCTTTTTCGATCTACGCCGCACGCGGAGGGGCCAAATGCGTCGTTTCCGTCGAGTCCTCGGCGGCGGCAAACGAGATTGCCGCAAAAAACTTCTCCAAAAATGGTTTCAATCCGGAGTTGCACCCGATTTTGACGGCCGACTGCTTCGAATTCCTCCGTCAGACAACTGATCTCTACGACGTCATAATCCTCGATCCTCCGGCCTTTGCGAAATCCCGCAAAGACTTGAACCGGGCCGCCCACGGCTATAAGGAGATCAACATGCAGGCGGCAAGGCGCCTTTCCTCAGGCGGGCTGCTGGCAACGTTTTCCTGTTCGAACCATATTGACGAGGAACTCTTCGGCAAGATCGTTCTCGGGGCTGTGCGAGATGCCGGCAAGACGGCTCAGCTTCTCTGTCAGACAAGCGCCGGCCCCGACCACCCGGTGAACCTCGCCCATTCAGAGGGGCGTTACCTGAAAGGGCTTCTGCTGTGCCTGACTGCACAATAAAAAACAGTAGTGTTCCCGTTCTTTGAACTGCCGGTTTTTTTAAATAGTCCATCAGGAGATTCTTGCGATGGCTGAATTCCGGTTCAGGGCGTTTTCAGGTTTTCGGCAATCCGGTCGTGGAGGAGCTGGGCGGCGATTTTGTTTCCCGCAGTCCCCGCCATGACGGAGACGGCAGTCATGCCTTTTTCCAGATAATCGATGTTTATCCGGATCTTTTCATCCATCAGCATTGCCGTGAAGTTCCCATGGGATATCTTTCTGATCCGTTCGATATCGGTTGCCTTCAATCCGGCAAGGGTTTTTTCGCAGGCGGCATAGACAGTTTCAAAGGGGGCATGATAGGTGGCCCGCAGATAGCCGTCCTCGTAAAGAAATGACCCGGAGCGGATGCCAATTGTTTTTGAACCGACAGTCAATGCCGTGTCGCAGCCGCTGAGCAGCAAAATGGCTGCGGCAATAAATAAGGCCGATAATGTTCCTTTCATGATAATCCTCCCATCCTGTTTATGGCGCCGGCGCTATGCCGAAAGCGTAGCTTAATGTTCATAATAATAAAAAGGCCTGCAATACAGCCCAAAGAAGCGTGACCGCGGTCAGAAGAATGCTCGCCGTTCCGATCGTCCGGGTGAAGGCCGTTTCCCGGTTGCGCTCGTCGTAGCCGACGAGAAAGGCGATGGCGATGCCCGAGACAATGCCGCCGCCATGGGCCCAGTTGTTTATTCCGGGGAGAAAGAGTCCGAAGAGGACGAGGCCGACAATCCATCCCGTTGCCTGACGATAAATAGCCTCACCATAAACCCCGCCGCGGCTCTTGCCGTAGTAAACGATGGCGCCGATCAGGCCGCAGATGGCGGCGGAAGCTCCCAGGGTGAAGGGCACCCCGGCCAGCCATGATAAAAAGAACCCCGCGATCCCGGTCCAGACGTAGAGAATCGCAAAACGGTTCAGGCCGAAGGCGTCGATGACGAAGGGGGCAAGCTGTTTCAAGGCCATCATGTTAAAGAGGATATGGAGAAGTCCCCCGTGGAGGTAGGAGGCGGATAGCAGTGTCCACCAGCGTCCATATCCGATCGGAAAGGTTCCGGTTGCCCCGAGCAGAAAGACGCTCTTTTCCGAGGGCGCCAGGAAGGTCATCGGGTTAACCGCCAGGCTCAGTGCGCGCAGATCGAGCAGTAATGACAACAGATAAAAAAATGAATTTACAATAATAACAACCATAACCGGGTCGAAATTGCCCAGCAATGTCCGGCCGGCGAAGACTCTTTTCCATTTCGCGCCGGGATTGGCATAGCCGCAGTATGGGCAAGTCTGCTCATCGCTGCTGATCAGCCTCCGGCAATTGGGACAGAGCATCGATTTTTTTTCGCTCATTCTGGATATCCTTTAAAGAAACCTCATAATCACCGGAATGGCTAAAAAAGTTCCGATTGAGGTGGTCAAATTTACAACGGCGATAAGCAGCAGCAGTCTGGTAATCCGGTTATGGAAAAATCCCCTTACGGAGACAATGTCGTCCGGCAGGGCGAGAAAATCCTTGACCTGCGGCTTGCGGAGCGTTGCTTCCACCAATCCCGCGACCCAGCCGGCCGCGATCAGCGGGTGGAGGGTCGTAATGGGAGCGGCCAGCGCGGAGGCGGCGATTGTAAGAGGGTGGGCAAGCATGATAAGGGCGCCGAGGCCGGCAAAAAAGGCGGTGATGGCGGACCACCAGCCGATCATCTTCAGGCTTGCTGCGGAGCCGGAATAGAAGAAGCCGGCAACGAATATGCCGACAATGGCCAGGGAGAAAATCCATCCGGCGTATTTGCTCCAGACGCCTTTGTCGGGGATTTTGTTAAGCGCTTCCAGATCGATCTCTTCTCCGAGATGTCTCGTTATCCCCGGCACGTGGCCGGCGCCTACAACCGCAACGATTCGGGCACCTGGGGCATGGCTTATGGTGTGCGCAAGATAGAGATCCCGTTCATCGATCAGGATTTCCTTCAGGCGGGGAAGTTTTTCCCCGATGGTCTTGAGCGTATATTCAAGGACATCCTGTTGCTTGAGCTTTTCAATCTCCTCTTCGGTGATTTCTTCGTCGGAAAAAAAAGAGAGAATGATATCCGGAATAAACTTCATTTTGTTAAAGAAACCCATCATGCGCCAGGCGCGCAACAGCGTAATGCGAATCTCCCGATCGGCAAGGATAAGTTCGGCCCCATTTGCCTCCGCCCGGTCGATTGCCCGGAGCATCTCCGCACCGGGGGTGATATTGAATTTCTGGGCGATCTTTTTTTGCATCGATGCCATGATGAGCTGGGAGAGCAGGGCGCCGGAACGTTTCTCCCGGATGACCTTCAAGATGTCGGTATCCTGCCATTTGCTCTGCTGCCGTATCGCGTCGTAGCGGGGTTTACAGAGTTCAACGCAGACGGTGTCCGGTTTTTCCAGATCGATCGTCTGCGCTACCAGTTCAATGCTGTCACGCGAAATGTGGGCCGTGCCGACAAGGGTGATCTCCCGGTCTGCGAGTTTTATGCGGCTAACGTTTTGATGTTCCAAAGGGCGCTTTTCTCCTTTTTTGTGGCCGCTCTTTAGCAATATTTATGCAGGTTGTAAAGGGAAAGCGTAGCTTAATGTTCACAAAGCCTAGCTTAATGTTCATAAAGCGCAGCTTAATGTTCATAAATGGTTCACGGTTCACGGTTACCAGTTTACGGTTGACAAAACATAACTTCTTCAGTTGAATAAGAACCGGAAACCGGTAACTGGAAACCGGTTACCGTCAACCGTTCAGGGGGTGGATGTGAAGATTGGAGAGAGAATCAGCGTAAAAATAGACGATGTCGCCTTTGGAGGCGACGGCGTTGCCCGAATTTCCGATTTTGTCCTTTTTGTTCCTTTTGCCGTCGATGCCGACGAGGTCGAAATCGAGATCAGCGATCTCAGGAAGCGCTATGGGAAGGGGCGGATTGTCCGGATACTGAAGCCTTCTCCTTACAGGGTTGCCCCGCCCTGTCCCTATTACGGCCGCTGTGGCGGCTGCGCCCTGCAACATATAACGTACCCGCATCAACTGGAACTTAAAAAACGACAGATCGAGGAGGCGTTGAGGAGAATCGCCTGTATTTCTTTTCCGCCGGTGGCCCCGGTTATTCCCTCCCCGCAGCCTTTGGGATGGCGGGGAAAGGCGGAATTTCATCTTTCCGGCGGCAGTGCCAAAACAAGCTGTATCGGGCTTATGGCCGCAAGGAGTAATCGGGTTATCGAAGTTTCGGGATGTCTGATTGTGGATGAATCGATAAACCGTAAATACAGCACCTTAAAAACAGATATAAAAATCGGCTCCGTTTTGATGCCGCGCGAGCGCCAGGTCATCTGGGCGGACGAACCCGGAGAAGCGCCGACCGCCGTTTCTATCGGAACGGGAAAACCGCCGGACGTCCTCAGAGTTGTGGCGGGAAAGAAAATAACAGTTCCCGGCCGGGGTTTCTTTCAGGCAAATATGTTTCTTGTGGAAAGGCTTGTCGGAGAGGTAGTGCAAATGGCGTCGCTCACCGGCCATGAAACCGTTATCGACCTCTACGGGGGCGCCGGCCTGTTTTCACTTTTTCTCGCAGAAAAAGCGGGCCGCCTTTTCTGCGGGGAAGGTGATGAAGAAGCTGTCCGCTGCGCGAGGATAAATTTAAACCGGGCGGGGCTTACGGGAGTGAAATGTTATCACGGGGATGCAGCCGCCATTTTGAGCAGGGAATTTGTCAAGCCCGGGCTCAAAGCCGATGTAATTATCCTCGATCCGCCCCGTGATGGCTGTGGCGAGGGGGTGATCGGCACCCTGTCCGCTTTGCAGCCGCAACGCATCGTCTATATTTCCTGCAATCCTGCGACGCAGGCCCGCGATGTCAAACTCTTGGCGAGTAGCGGGTATTGTCTCGAAATGGTCCAGCCTTTGGACATGTTTCCCCAGACCGCCCATATTGAGGCCGTCGCGCTTTTGACCAGAGGCGGGGATTGAAGGAAATGGTTATTTAAGACCGAGCAGTTCGTAAATGGCAAGTTCTCCGAGGGTGCTGCCGAGATCGAATTTGCCCGTTTCCTGGACGTCCAGGGCGGGCGATACGACCGCCCGTAAGGTTTTTTCACTGATCATGATGCTGTTTGGCCGCGATTTGGTCAGATCCTGGAGGCGGAAGACGGCATTCACCGAGTCGCCAATGACGGTGTAATCCATTTTTTTGTCAAAGCCGATGTTGCCGACGACCGCCTCCCCCGTATGGATGCTTATTCCCATCGAAAGTGGAAGCCCTGTTTCACTTGTAAAAAAGTCGTTGATGGCCAGGAAGCGCTCTTTCATTTTCAGTGCAGCCCGGACGGCGTTTTCGGGATCCTGTCCGCTGGAAATCGGGGCCCCGAAAAGGGCTAAAAAACCGTCGCCGAGATATTTGTCGACGACTCCGCTGTGGCTGAAGATTATTTCGCCCATTTCGGCAAAGAAACGGTTTAAGATAGCCACTGTTCTATGGGGGCCCAGCTTTCGGGAAAGATTCGAGAAATTACGGATGTCGATGTTTAAAAGGGTAAGGGTCTTTAATTCTTCCGGAAGCGGTTTGCCTTCTTCGGCGTTATGGATAATTCGGTCAACGATTTCGTGGGGAACGAACCTCTGAAAGATCTTCCGTATTTCCCTTTCATGCTCAGCCATCAAGAGGGTTTCCTGATAGAGCCGGGAATTTTCCAGGGCGATGCTGACCGAGGTTGCGATCGATTGCAGGAGATGCAGGTCAGCATCGTTGAAATCGCCGTCGATCTTGTTGATGGTCTCTATTACCCCCAGTACCCGTCCCCGGGAGATAAGAGGGACGCAGAGTACAGAGCGCGTATGGAAACCGGTCTGCAGATCGATCTCGGGGTTGAAGTGTCGGGATTTCTGCGCGTCGGGAACGATAATCGATTCACCGCGCGCTGCCGAGTAACCGGCAATTCCCATACCGAGGGGGGTGTGGATTGACAGCAATAGATTCAGGTCAACGAAGGGATCAACATTGAAAGCGATTTTCGATACCAGTGCATTATCCTCCAGGAGCATAAGGTCTCCTGCCTCCACATTGATCGTTGTTCGTATCATATCCATCGTGTGGTTGAGGACTTTCTGCTGGTCGAAGGTGGAAGCGGCAAGAATGCCGCCTATCTGTTGAATGGAATCCATTTCCTGATGCCGTTTGTAAAGCGACCTGTAAATGCGATTCTTTTCGACGGCAATGGCGAGAAGCGAGGAGATATCGCCGATCTGTTTTTCGTACCTGTTGATGGCGCCGGGACCAAGAGAGCCAAAGACGGCTATCCCGATTACTCTTCCTCCGATTTTCAACGGCGCCAGCACCGCTTCTTTTACCGAATGACTGTTGAAAATGTTCTGATCGAGGGGATGTTTCAGCTCCATGGCGTCGTTAATCGACAGGATGTTTCCCTGTTTCAGGGGCACTTCTATGGACGAGCCGATAAAATCGTATCGCAATTCGGCAAGAAGTCCGGTCGGAACCGTGGCGGTAATGTCCAAAACCGTTGCCTGCTCGGTATTTTCTTCCGGTATTTCGAGTATTACCGCGATATCAAAGGGGATGTCTTTCTGCATTCGGTTCAAAATGGCGTGAAGCAGTTCCCCATTGCGCAAACTGGAGCCAAGAATCACTAAAGTGTCTGCGTAAGCCTCCAATTGCTGAAGGCTGTTTTGGTAATCCTCCCTGAGATGGAGGTTATCATGGGTGATGGCGGCATTGCTGATAAGGGGGGTCAGGACTTCGACATCATCGGCGGAAAAGGGGATGTTTTCCGCCCGCCGGGAGAGGGTAAGGACTCCAAAGACCTCCTGCATACCCTTTAACGGCATGCAGAGAAATGATTTTGTCGCGTACTGCGGCCGGTTTTCCCTGCCAAAACGCTTGTCTTTCTCAATATCGTCAATGAGCAATGGGGATTTGTTGATAATGGCGTATTTGGCAATGCTTGTCGAAAAGTCCATTCGGTCCCCGATCCCGATATGGTCTTGCATGCCGTAAGTGGCCCGCACGACCAGCGTGTCGCGTTCCTTTCCTTCGAGCAGAAGAATGGAACCGATATCGGATTTTGTCAGTTTCATGGCCATTTCCAGCGTAATCGAAAACAGATCACCACTATCAAACGTGATATAACAGAGATCGGAGAGTTCTTTGAGCGTGGAAAGCTGTGCCGTCCGTTTTTCCATGGCGCCGAAACTGTTTTTCAGTTCGTTATTGACAACTTGGAATGAATTGAGGATTCCGCTCAGTTCGTCTTTAACAGAAGGGTGGTCGAGACCGCCGATTCCCTTGGTCAGATCGTTCGCCTGACGGTAAATGCCGCTGATGCGGTCGAAAACGCGGCGGATCAGAACGTAGCCGATGAGCAGCGATATTAACAGCATAACAATGAAAAACGGCAGAAAATCATCATGAATCATATTATATTTCAGCCCGAAGTATAACAGGCCAAAGAACGGGGCAAAAAAGAAGAAGGAAAAGATAAGGGTGAGACGGTAGCGAAGATTACTGTTTTCGAGAGAAAGGGAAGGCATTTTTTCCATGAGGCTCATCTTTCAGTTTATCCGGAGCATTTTGGAGAAGGTTTCAATATCGTTTCTTCGTTTTTATAATAGCAAATGCAGGCGGTGGATAACATAAAAAACAGAGGGTCTGCAACAAAAAATTGGGCATCATCTTCTTGAAAGACTTATCCCCCCGCCCCTTCTTTGCCAAAGAGGCGTGAAAATGAAGATCAGCTCTTGACAACCGGCCTCGCTGTGGAGGAAGAGGGCACATTAAAATGAATGCAGCAGCATACGGAGGATAGGGACGATGATCGACAGTCACGCGCATCTGGAGATGGATGAATTCAATGACGACCGGGATGAGGTTATTGAAAGGGCCGGAGCGGCCGGCCTTGTTGCGGTGATTGTGGTGGGAACGAGCGTTTCCGACAGCGCAAAAGCGGTGGAAATGGCCGGTATTTATGACCTTGTTTATGCGTCGGTCGGGGTTCATCCCCATGAGGTGAAAGATATTGACGCAACGACTTATGACTCCCTGCGGGTTCTTGCCCGGAGGGATAAGGTTGTGGCGATCGGGGAAATCGGCCTTGATTTTTACTACAATCACTCCCCGCAGGATCTGCAATTTCAGCATTTTGACGAGCAGCTCGATCTGGCCATTGATCTTGATCTTCCGGTCATTATTCACGATCGGGAGGCTCATGCGGAGACCCTCGAATTTCTCAGGCATAGAAAAGGACGGTTGCGCGGGGTGCTGCACTGCTTTTCCGGAGACCGGGAAATGGCGAAAAAGTGTATCGACCTGGGGTTTTATCTTTCGATTGCCGGTCCCGTCACCTACAAAAAATCTGAAGAACTGCGGGAAGTGGCAAGATATATGCCTGTAGATGCGCTTCTGGTAGAGACGGACTCCCCGTATCTCGCCCCTGAACCCTTCAGGGGAAAGCGCAACGAGCCCGCCTGGGCAGTCGAGACGGCACGGCGGGTTGCGGAAATCCGGGGTGTTACGATTGAGGAAGTGGAGACGGCGACCGAGCTGAATGCCCGCCGGTTATTTGGCTTCCAAGAGAAAAAATGATTGCCATAGAAAGAATTTTGCAGTAGAAAACCAACCATAGAAACATGGGGCGCCTCGATGAGGCTGAGATGCTACCCTTTGAACCTGATCTGGGTAATGCCAGCGTAGGGAATGTCGGTCATTTTTCTGTTGCGCGTTTCGGGACCGTATCCTGTCAGGGTACGGTTTTTTGTTGTTTAAAGGAAGGGCAACATGGTGGCAAGGCGGGTGGTTTTTATCGTCGCCGGCGGAAAGCTGGGCGGGCGCGAATTTTTCCGGAAGATGCTCGCAAAAGTGTCGCCGGAGGC
>Ga0208373_1001144_pt1 | contig 37442 bp, 40 predicted proteins | sample RifOxyC2_FD_184036 | JGI IMG/M metagenome (GOLD analysis project Ga0208373, IMG submission 184036) | Soil microbial communities from Rifle, Colorado - Rifle Oxygen_injection C2 (SPAdes) | ecosystem: Environmental > Terrestrial > Deep subsurface > Rock core/Sediment | place: Rifle, Colorado...
ATCTTTTATGAGGGATTTGAACACGCTCAGAAACCTTCGGTTTCTGGCGCCACTCACTATCGTTCGTGGAATCCCGGCTCGTCCATATCTTTTATGAGAGATTTGAATACGCATGATCTCTATCAGACACCAAAATCTTTATATATGATTCGTCATTTATTAGTTGTAACATGACTCTTTTTCGTTTAGGGGAAACTGCACCTGAACCGATTGAAGCGTTCCTGACGGATGAACGTTTTGAGGTTCTTCTTGGTGAAGGAACTCACCAAATGATTGCTGACTTTGAAGTGCTCAGGATGAGCACTGGCCACTACCTTGTCGTTGATCCAGAATATTATGGGATGCGGTTTGGCATGGGGAGATTTGAACCAGGTCTACCGCTCACTATCCCCTTTGTTGATGTTCCAGATGATCTGGCATACCCAATACAAGAGAAGGGTGGAATGATCGGGTTTACAGAATCATGGATGACCCTGCCAGAGCGCTATGAATCAAGACTCCACTCTCTTGCTAAGTATCAAGGAAGACAGTATGCCATCAGAGAAGGAGATGTTGACCAGGTAACCATAGGCAAATTTCCTGTGTATAAAGGATTTCAGGTTTATACACTTCGTTATGCAAATAAGAGACATTCAACAGGAGAGCCACATGCCGTCATGGTGGTAGAACCAAAAGGAAATGATGCAGAGCTTTCAACAATCCATCTTCATAGAGGGGGAAAAGAAAGGCAAAAAGAACACTTGGATGTCCTGCTGGCAGGTATGGTGTATGAACTTTCATCACACCACCCATCGGTTGATTACCTCACCATCAATGAACGCCTCCGCCCGTTCGAGGCATACCTTGCACAGAGGGGCTTTAGATTACGCTCTCCAAAATCAGAAAAATCAGAAGAACTTCCCCAGGATATGGAAAGATATCGCTTCGCTCTTGCCCTCCGCCGGGGATTTCCTGACCTTGCATTATGTGGGCCAGCATATATCAGAGGCATGGCAAGGCAATTATCAGAAGGCGATGAGTAATCTTTATATAATTCTCAAAGAAGCGTCTTTGTATGCGTATTCCTGACCGTATTTATGGCGACATTCTTATTGATGATCCACTTGTCCTCCACCTCATAAAAACACCGCAATTTTCCAGGCTAAAGCATATCAACCAGTATGGCACTGGCTCGCTCATCGGCGGAAAGTTTCTGGTGAACCGGTTTGAGCACAGCATTGGGGTATGGTCGCTCCTGAAACGATATGGCGCTCCAAGGGAGGAACAAATCGCAGGGCTCCTGCATGATCTCTCCCATACAGCATTTTCCCATGTCGCGGACCATTTCTATGATGTGCGGCGAGAGAACAATTATCATGAGCAGATAAAAGAAAAATTTTTTCTTGGCAGCCCAGTGCAGCAGCTGCTCGAACAGGCAGGGATGGATGTGCACCGGATCATGGAAGAAGAGCATTATCCGCTGCTCGAGCAGCCCCAGCCAGACCTTTGTGCAGACCGGATCGATTATTTTTTCCGCGATTGCTTCGTGCTTGGCCTTCACACAAAAGAAGACATTGCGCGCTATCTTTCCCACCTCATCGTCCAGAATGGCATGTTTATGCTGACAACAAGGGAATCAGCGGTGAAGATGGCACATACATACCTTGAGGCGTCGCAGAAATTCTGGATCGGGGTCCAGATCGCGGGAAGCTTCGAGCTCTTGGTCATCGTGCTGAAAAAAGCGATGCAGAAAGGCATTATCACCGAAAAAGATTTCCTGACGCATGATGATGCAATCATCGGGAAGATCAAGGGATCAGGGGATGAGTGCCTCATCAAGGATTTAGAATCGATTTCATGGGATAATTTTATTCTTTCCGGGCCTGATGATTATGACCTCCATACGACGGGAAAAGCCCGGTATATTGATCCGCCATTCCTCGAGGAGGGGAAAGTATTACGGGTTTCTAATGTAGACAAGGCGTTTGTACAAACAGTCGCCCAATTTCAAGAAACAATAAAAAAAGGCTATTACCTAAAAAGGAAACAATGAAAGAAATAGACGAGCTCATCGATATCATCCATCACCTTCGGGAACACTGCCCCTGGGACAAGGAACAAACCCTTGGGAGCATGAAGGATGATGGGGCAAAGGAAGGAAGAGAACTGGAGGAAGCGATTGCAAGCGGTGATAAGGAACACATCAGGGAAGAACTGGGGGACTTGTTGTGGTCTGCGCTGTTGTTGATGGTCATGGCAGAAGAAGAGAAGGGAATAAAGATGCGGGATGCAATCGCTGAACTAAAAGAAAAAATGGTAAGGAGGCATCCTCATGTGTACGGTGATATGACTGCAAAAGACTCCACAGAAGTGCTCGAGCAGTGGCATGAGATCAAGAAGAAAGAAAAAGAATTGAAGAAAAAGAAGATCACGAGGGACTTTGTGACTGCCACGTATGTCTATCAGGATGGGAAAACATTATTGGTACACAACAAGAAGCTTAACAAGTGGATCCCTCCAGGAGGGCACCTTGATGTCCATGAGCTCCCGGACGAGGGGGCGCTTCGGGAAGTAAAAGAAGAGACTGGCCTGGATGTTGAGCTGATCGGCTCCCGAAAGGAATTTCCTGCTGTTGGCGTCACTGAACTGGTGCTACCGAACTTCATCCAGCAAGAGAGGATTAGCCCCGGCCATGAACATATCGACCTGGTGTATTTCTCAAAGGTAGTTGGGGGGAAGCTCGCGATGCTGCAAGAAGAGCTGCATGACATGAAATGGTTTACCCTGGAAGAGGCTCTCGGGGCAAAAGAGCTGCAGGATGATGTGAAGGAGCATGTGAAAACATTGTTTGCTCTTCTAAAATAGTTCTCCATACTCTTTGACTTCTCCATAATCTTTAAATAGTCAGGCTGGCTCTTTTAGAACATGTCTATCGATGAGCTTAAATCAAGCACGTTCCAGATGGGTGTGAAGATCCCAAAGAAATATTATTGCGCGTACTGTGAGATCGAGATGAAAGAGATCTCGCCTGGCATCTATAAATGCAAGAGCTGCAAGTCAATCACGAACCAGGGCGATTAATATGGCACACATGACAAAACTAGACATCCTGATTATTGAGGACGATGAGAACATCGCGAAGGCACAGGCATTAATCCTCCAAGATGATTATAACGTGCATATCGCCTCTGACGGGGAAGAAGGGTTGATGAAGGCAAAAAAACTCAAGCCCGGCGTTGTGCTTCTCGATCTCATGCTTCCCAAACGGTCTGGCTATGATGTCTGCTTTCATCTTCGCCAAGACAAGCAGCTTGCCGGGACAAAAGTGGTGATGGTCACAGCAAAAAATCAGCCCATCGACAAGGACAAAGGATTATTCATTGGCGCTGACTTGTATCTGACTAAGCCCTTCCTTCCAGAGGACTTACTTGGCGCAATCGACACTGTCCTGAAAAAATGAACCTCAGCGGATTTTTTTATTTTCTTGGAACCACAACAGGAACCCTCTTCAAGAACAGCATGGATCTCCTGGTCTTGACCCTTGTTGCCTACATGGTCATTTCTGAGTTTTCCCGTGAAAAAACAAAGGAGCTTCGCTATCTCTCCCTTGCTTTTGGCATCCTCTGGATAGAATCCCTCCTCATCAACATCCTCCTCTTTTTTGAGGTATTCCTCCATTATGAGCGTCCAGAAGGGATACAGAGCCTTTTCCTTTCCATCTCCACAAGTTTTCTTGAAGCTTGCGCCATCCTTTTCCTTGCCCATGCATTCCTGACAAAGATATTTGAAAAGCGGGAGGAGTCATTGTCCCGGACGACCCGCCGGTATTTTTTCCTGATTACCGTGCTCCTTGGCATCGTTTCATGGCTCTGGTACCTTGACCTGACTGCACCAAAAGGCCATTTCTACCTCTATCAAGGCATCATCATCACCCTTACTTTGAAACTCTTTTTCCTCTTCTATGCCATCGTGGAGATATTCAGGAACAGGAAAGGGATAAAATATGTCTCTGATGTTATCATCGCGCTCTTCTTTTATGCCATCCCTTTCTTCCTCCAATTCGCAAATCTTGTCTTTTTTGATGGGGGCAATGCAAAGCTGAGAGTCATCCAGCATCCCTTCCCGCTCATTGGGGCTTTATTGCTTGCAAGAGTGGTCTATCTCAAATTGGTCGACAAGGCACAACTCCGAGATGAGCTTCGAGCGTCACAGGAGCGATACCTGCATGAAAAGGAAGTATCCAAAATGAAGGATGAGTTCATCTCGACAGTCTCCCATGAGCTGAGAACCCCCCTCACCTCGATGCAGCTGTATACATCGCTGCTCGAGGCTGAAAAACTAGGAAAACTCTCGCCCAAACAAAAAGATGCATTATCAATCGTCTCGAGCGAGAACAAAAGGCTCTCCCGCCTCATCAATGATATCCTTTCCCTCTCACGCCTCGAGAGCGACCAGGAACGATTATACCTTGAAAAAGTCAATCTCTTCGCGCTGTGCAACGATGACCTCTATGTCCATATGGCAAAAGAGAAAAAACTAACGTTCATCAACACCATCCCAAAGGATCTTGAAGTGATGGTCGACAAGGAAAAATTCAAACAGATCTATATCAATCTCCTGAGCAATGCGGTACGGTTCACAGACAAAGGGTCTATCTCTATATCAGCCGAAAAGAAAACCATGAGGTGGCATTTTAGCATCACTGACACTGGTGTTGGCATCACTCCCAAAAAACAGGAAAAACTGTTCGAAAAATTCTATCAGGTAGACGATGTGCTCACAAGGGACAAGGCAAAAGGGGGAACTGGGCTTGGCCTGGCGATTGTCAAGAAGATTGTCGATCTCCACAAGGGGGACATCTCCGTCGTGAGTGAGGTGGGGAAAGGAACAACGTTTCATCTGAGCTTTCCAAGAAGACTTTAACTGTCTCTTACTATCTCTTCTTTACAGCACTAATAAGAATGATCCTATTCCTGTCCCTCTCAAGGATCTTGAATTGAAACTCCTGGATGGCAATCTCTTCCCCTTTCTTTGGCAGGCGGCCGAGGCTGTTGAGGATAAACCCAGAAAACGTGTCAAAATCATCGCCCTTTACCACAATACCAAGCTGTTTTGCAGCCTCATCGATGTCTGCATTGCCTCTGATCACCCATTTTTTTGGTCCAACCTTTTTGATATCGGTCTCTTCACTGTCCGTTTCATCCTTAATATCCCCGACAATCTCCTCCACAACATCTTCCAGGGTGACAAGGCCGATGACCAAGCCGTGTTCGTCTACAACAATTGCCATATGCTCTTTTCGCTTCTGGAACTGCTTCAGGAGAGAATTGAGCTTCTTTGCTTCAGGAACAATGTAGGGCTCTCTCATCACTTTCTTGATGCTCGTCGATGGCTTGACTGCCTGGCTGAGCAAGTCCTTGACATAGAGTATCCCGACAATATTATCTTTCTCCTTGTCATGGATAGGGATGCGAGAATACCCCTGGCGCATGATGGGAAGGGCATCTTTTACCTTCGCTGAAGCATCTAGCATCACCATGTCGGCCCGAGGGGTGATGATCTCTCCAACACTGATATCGTCAAACTCAAAGATTTTGTGGATCATTTCTTTTTCTAACTCTTTAATTGATCCCTCCTCACCTGCTGCTGCAACCATGCCTCTGATTTCTTCTTCAGTGATGGGCTTTTCTTTTGTCTTGATGCCAAACAGGCGAAACATGATTGAGATGAGGAGATTGATGAGCTTGATGAGCGGGTAGATGATGATAGAAAGCCACCAGAGGAGAGGGGCTGCTAACTGTGCGAACACTTCGTTATGTGAGGAAGCATATGTCTTTGGCGTGATCTCACCAAAGATCAGGATGAGAAGGGTCATGATCCCAACAGCAATGCCAACGGCATGGCTTCCGACAAGAGTGATCATCAGAGCCGTCGTGATGGCAGAAGCGGTAATATTGACAACATTGTTGCCGATGAGGATGGTAGAGAGCATCCTTTGGGGGTCGCTCTTGAGCTTTTGGATATAATGTGCGCCAAGGCGCTTGTTTGCCAGCATCTGCTTTGCCTTGATTCTTGATAAGCTGATGAGTGCTACCTCTGCTCCGGAGAAAAATCCTGAGAGTATGATGAGGACAATCAAGGCAATGATATCTATTGCTAAGGACATCTTGTTCCCATGCAAGGAAAACCTTGCTTTTAAGGCTTTCTGTCAAAAGCGTCATTGACGGAACTCTCAAATAAGAAATACCTATAAATCATTACTCATTTCTCCTATTCTATGCGCGGGATTGACAACCTTTTGGATAATGTGTTGTGTGCAACCAGCTCTGACACTGTTTTAGTTGCAGGAGACTGTGCGCGGGAAAATTTAGTGAGCGCAGTATCACAGAGTCTTTCACAAAGGCAAATTCCCCATACCTGTCACTCTGAAGATTATGATGGGAAACATGTCCCTCCAGATCTTGCAGCAAAACTCCTAGATGATGAGCATAATGTCCTTGTGCTTTTGTTTGGTCGTTCTATTTGGCACCAGCCAGAGCGGCGGGCTGCAAAATATGATAAAATGAAACGCCTTGTAGCATATTCGGGGACATTGGAAATGCTGGGTGAAGGGCCTGCATTGGCAGACCCACAACAAGTTGAAATGCTCTGTCGTGACTTACAACCCATTATCGGACAAGGCTCACATATCCTCTTAGAAGGGCCAGGCACTCAGATCTCCGGAATATGCTCTCACCTTGGATTTGAGACTGGCCGCTATGCACATCCTGGAGAAGGGGGGAACTTTCCGGCAGGAGAAATTTATTCTTTTGGCCTGGAAGAGGAGACAATTGAAGGGTATGTACATTCTAATATCAAAGTTAAGCATTTAGGATTATGCGCTCCGGGAAATGATGCCATCTTTACTGTGAATGAAGGCAGGCTCACTCTGGGAGATGCTCCCGCATTTTCTCGCCTGATTTGCGAACATCCAGAACTCTTCTCTGTTGCGGAGTTAGCTTTTGGAATCTGTCCGAATCCAACAGTATTCCCTTATCCAGACTCGATACAGGAAGAGAAAATCCTTGGCACCGCGCATGTTGGTCTTGGGAGCAATATCTCCTTTGGTGGATCTAGGAGAGGGAAACATCTTGATGTCGTGTTTGGCCCAGCATCGGTTTTTGTCGATGGAAAACGAATACTCACTGATGGGAGGATTAATGGGTCATATCTATCGGAACAAAGCAGAGAGTGGTTAACGAAAACCGGCTTTGCATATGATCCATAATCCTCAAAACTTTGGCATCTATCCAGTTTGATCTTGTGCATGATATCCTCTATCCACATTCATGCCTCAGAGAAAAGCTTTTTAAATGGCTTCCAGCTTCCTTCACGCATGCCCCTGTGGCTCAGTGGTAGAGCGTTCGCTTGGTACATAAAACAGGGTTCCATGAAAAACCTGGTTTTTCAAAGAGCGAGAGGTCACGAGTTCAATTCTCGTCAGGGGCTTACTCTTCCTCATCAAGAATTTTTCCGATTTCTTCTTTCAGCGGGTCAATATAATTCTGGATGATGTCCCAAAGAATTTCAAGATCAAGATTCCAGTACTTATGAATAACCTGATTCCTAAAACTCTTCAAATCGCTCCAAGGAACTGTTGGGTGTTCTTTCCTGAACTCTTCTGGAATATAAGCTACAGACTCTCCAATAATCTCAAGACAGCGAGCAACGGCGTAAATTGTTTTTTCATCCCTACAAAAATCGTCATAACCCATCGATCCAATGAAAAGATGAATCTTTTCACCATTGTCCAGGATATCCTTCAGGAATAATCTAAATTTTCGCTTCATAGCGTTTACCCTCAAGAATATCTGATTTCAATTCATCCCTGATCAGTGTGGGCTTTACGATATCAATCCTTCTATCAAAAAGTTTCTCTAGGAACTCTTTTACATTAGTCGTGTCTCTAAACAATCCCCTACCTTCCTGGAATTCGACCAAAAAATCAATATCACTCTTCCTGCTAAAATCACCTGAGGCAAAGGACCCAAAAAGAGAGATGGATCTTAATCCACAGGAATGCAAATATGAACGGTGCTTTTCGAGTGTCTTAATAATCTCTTCTTTGCTTAGTTCCATTCTTGAGTAAAGAGCATAAAACTATAAAAATCTTCCCTAAAATTCCTCGTGGTTGGTCAATTCTTGCCGATGGCTTTTAACAATTGAATAAACTCATTCCACTAGTGTTTCACCAGTGGTGGCCCGCGAGCATTTTGACGAAGAAAAAAGAAAAGTTTATTTTTGCATCAACCGATACATTTCTACCAACCGGGCACCAGTATTAGGAAAATTAGCATTCTGGGGGTGGACTGCTCGATAAGCATCTCTTGCCCGATATGCCACATCCTCTAATGAATGGAAAACTGGCTTTTCACCCATCGTAGCGATCAATTCCCTATCATTAGGTCTTCCCCAGTGGAGATGGTTTACCACATCATGGGGACTTGCTCCATTCGCCATTGCATTAACATCAATCTCTAAGTCCCTTGCCCCTTCAGTATCCCAAAGATACACCCTATCTACTCCAACAGCTTCAACATAAAACATTTTTTTTCACCTTTGCTAGTTATGTCCTTTGGAGTCCGCAACAGTTTAAAAGACTACCCCTTCTCTTCTTTGATAAATAGTTGATATTCTCTATTTTTTTACCATAAAAAAATCAGAAATCTGCCATTATTTTGATAAAATGGTTCTTGCTAAAATCACCCAATCACAACCTTTATAAGCCACATATTATCAATTACCATAACCATGAAGAAGCAATCATTACTGCTGGTCCTGTTCATTATTATCAGCTGCATTGCACTAGCGCAGGAGGGAGCAACAAATTCTAGTGTCGGAATGACCCCGAATTCGACTGATTCTCCAACACAGAACCTTAGCGCAAATGGGACAGATCAGCAAATTGAACCGAACATCACACTCTATGAGTTATCCAATGAGACATCCAATGAGACGAATGATGCTTCCCCAACCGAGCCTGTTGTAGAACAGGTTCCATCCATTGTCTCTTTTTCCCTTACCAACTTCACTCCCCGCGAATTTGAAGCAGGGGACGTTGATATGGAACTGACTATCAAGAATACCGGCACTGTCCCACTCCAAGGCCTTGTCCCAGTCATTGTCGGCAGAGGGTTCTTCATCTATGATGTCATACCTATTGCTCAGCTTCTCCCTGGAGAATCAAAAGTGAGCGAAGTGCTCGGGCACATGAGCGAGAAAGGAACAACAATCCTTACCATCAAGATCAATGACCAGCTCTTCTACCAGAAAGTTCGGGTGACTGGAGATGTGACCGAAATCAACCAGACCCTCCTTGACCAAATCGAGCAGGACAGGATAAAAAATAAGCAGACGATCACCGAGCAGCTCGATGAACTCAAAGACAAGACTGATGAACTAGAACGAACACTCGAACTCAAGGCCAATGATTACCTCCTAGAGGGTATCACTACCAAGGACCTGCTGCAATACCTGCAGGACACCAAATACCAGCTTGTCGCTGACAATGTCAATCTCGCAAACGTGAGCGTCGTCCTTGCACAGAACGAATATGATGACCTAATGCACCAACTCGAGACTGCCCCAAAAAAATCCTTCTGGAGCAAGGTCAATGATAATATCCTGATTATCTCTACCATCGGCGGGGCGCTCATCACCATCTTTACCCTCTATGAGATCTTTCAGAAAAAGCAAGATGACATCAAGAAGAAGCTCAATGAGAAAAAGGGGGAAAAGGAACCTGAGAAAAAAGACCCTAAGAAGAAGTAACCTCCCGTTATCACTCTGAATCACAACATTTAAAAACGACTTTTCACTCATCCATTAGGGGTTAGGTTATGCGTGTTTACACATTTATCATCTATTGTCTGCTCATCTTCTGCCTTCTTGGCAGCCTCGTCATCAGTCAGGAGAATGGAACCCGGGATAGCTCAAACTGGCTTGCCAAAAAACTTCTCCCCGAACCATTGGCAACAGAGATCATCTTCACCAATTTCACCCCAACCATTGCAGAAATCGGCGATGTGACATTTGCTATCGAAGTGAAAAATATTGGGGTCTTGCCAACACCGCCCTTGACACCAACAATCGAGGGGAAAGGGTTTACCACCTTTGAAGTCCATTCATTAGCGGGACTAGCTCCCCGGGAGACTGGATGGATGGAAGTTGAAGGAGAACTCATCGAGACAGGCACGCTCCTCATGACCATCAGGGTCGATGGAAAGATATTTTATCGCAGAGTAATAGTCATCCTGCCAAAAGAATTCCCAAACAGCCGGGAAAAGGCGGAGCTAGACAAACTGAAGGAAGCAACAAGAAAAGAACTGGACAATGAGCTCTGGCAGCTGGAAAGCAGCGCTGCTAGCCTGGAAAAAAATCTCTATGAACGACGCGAGGATTATGATATTGAATCGATCAACCTCATCGCCCTCCAAAATTACCTGCGGGATGCCCGCTATAACCTTGTCTCTTCAAATATGCAACGGGCAAACATCAGCATCATCCTTGCCCGACAGGAGCTCGCCCTCCAGATGGAGCGGCTCATCCAGGCGCAGCCAAAATCGTTCGTATCAAAGATAAACAACAACATCTTGATTCTCTCCACAGTTGCCGGCGGCCTTATCACCATCTTCGCCTTCTATGAACTGCTCAGAAAAAAGCACCAACATGTCACAAAAAAGCTGAAAAAGAAAAAAAAGAAAGATTAATGCGATGCTCTCTCTATCCTTTCCTTTGCAATCTCCAGCCCGGCATCCCGAGGGGATATGTTCTTCTCTGTGGATCTCCTGATAACCTCTTTTGTGTTCTCAGTGATCTTTTCTTTGATGAGCTTTCTCATATCCTCCTCCTTTCCACCAATATATTCTATATAAGAACTAATCACCCCCCCAGCATTAGCAACAAAGTCTGGCACGACCAAGATACCTTTCCTGAACAAGAGATCTTCCACATCAGGAGACATGGAAAGATTGCTCCCCGAAACAATGATTCTGGCCTTTATGCTCTGGTAATTCTCAACAGTGATGAGGCTCCTCATCGCAGCGGGGATAATAATATCAACATCCTGAGAGATGATGTCTCCATGGGGAAGGATAGCTACATGTGGCATGCTTGTCACTGATCCCTTTTCCTGCTTGATCTTGAGCAAAGCATTCACGTCTACACCTTTTTTGTCCGTGATCATTCCTTTGGAATCAGAGACTGCAATGAGGATAGCACCTGCCTCTGTTAGATATTTTGCGGCAAACTGGCCGACATTGCCAAACCCCTCAACAGCAATTCTTTTCCCCTTAAGCGATTCTCCACGATGCTGCAGGGCGAGAAGCGTTGCGTACATGACGCCAAGACCAGTGCTGCCAAGCTCATGAGGTAATCCACACCTTTTCCCTGTGCTGTCACAATAATTGCTGGGTTTTCCCGTCACTGCCTCAGGATGCCTGATGGTATCAGCGATAAGTGCCATTTCCCGTTCTGCGGTGTTGACATCTGGGGCGCCAATATATTTTGAGGGACAAATCGGCTTTATTGCCCTGGCAAATGCCACCACCAGTTCATCTTTCTCTTCTCTTGTAAGGCTGCCTGGATCTGCGATAATGCCCCCTTTTGCACCGCCAAATGGAAGGCCTGCCAGCGCATTTTTCCATGTCATTGCCCTTGCAAGGCCTGCCACTTCCTCAGTAGAGACTGTCTTTGTCATGCGAATGCCGCCTTTTCCCGGGCCAAGGGCGGTGTTGTCTATTACGACAACTCCTTTCATCCCTGTTTTTTGGTCGTATACCTCGAAAACAAGTTCGGGACCCCATTCGTCATAATTTACCATTCTTGTCACCTTTCTCTTCTGAATTGAATGTATCCTATAAGTGATAAATCAACCAGTAATCATATCGTTGCTATAATACTTTGTTTATAGCCTTAAAGTGTCTTTTAATATAGTCTTTTCTCTTATCTTCTTATAATCTGCTTTGGTCAAGCGGCGGTGTTTAAAATCTCGCTATCGCTCGCCATTGCCAGGCAAACGCTTCTTTGTATTTTTTGATGGGTTGGATTCCCCGAAGGGTCCAACCCCCTTCCAACCTTAGAGGTAGGTCTGTTGAGCGTTTGCAAATGGGCAATGGCAATATTTTAAACACACCCCCGCTCAAGCATAAGACATATAAACCCCTTCTTCGATGATCCCTTATGGCAAAAAAAAGAGAATACAAATATTACCCTGATGACTTTGGGGCGCTTCCCGTAAAAGCACTCCACATGAAGCTGGACTTTGATGTGTTCGAAGACCATACCGTTGTGACCTCGGATTTTACCATGAAAGTGAAGAAAGGCCCGCTCTCTGTTCTCGCCCTTGATGCAAAAAACCTTGAGATACAAGAAGTGTATTTCTTCGATGATCCTGAAGGAAAAACAAGCAAGCACCACCTGCATCATACGTATGAAAAGGAAAAAGACAAGCTGTTCTTGCATTTTCCAGAAAAGCTTCGCCTTGGCAGAGTATTTACAATCAGGACCAAAACCCTCTGCTGCCCTACAGCAAATATCCTCGAAGGGCTCTATTATGATGAGACCCCAAAGGGAAAACCGAAAACAATGATCACCCAATGCCAACAATGGGGATTCCAACGATTGGTGCCATGCCTTGATGACATGACAGCAAAATGCATCTATACTACAACAATCACTGCTGATTCACGGTATACCAGTATCATCACAAATGGTGACTTAGTATCATCAAAAGAGCTTGGCAATGGAAGAAAGCAGGTTGTCTACCATAACCACAAGACACCCATGGCACCATACCTCTTCTTCCTTGGTGTTGGGACATATGCAACATTCAAGAGGCCATGCACCTACCCAGACGGCAGCTCTTTTACCCTTGAACTCCTGCTCCCCCCCGGAACAAAACCAGAACTAGCCTCTCGTGCGCTCGACATCCTCAATGATTCCATCCTCTGGGTGCATGTCTTTACCGGGAAAGAGCCCTATAAAGATTATGAGAAACGCGAGGAACTCATGCATCTCCTCAGGCAAAGGGATTCTACCCCACCAAAAGATAAGCAGTATGCGGGCATCCTGCAGCGGCTCAAAGACCTCGCCGGCGAATTGACCCTCGGGTATGCGTATACGGGCAGCGTGTATCGGGAGATTGGCATGCAGAACTCTGATTTTGGAGGGATGGAAAATGTTGGGAATACCACCATCATCACGAACAGGATCGTGCCCTTCCCTGAGATGAGCGACCCTGCTTTTGAATACCTCATCGCTGTCAAGGTCCATGAATTCTTTCATAACATCAATGGCAGCGAAGTTACCGGAGCTAGCCCATTTGAAATATGGCTCAATGAAGCAGTGACAGTATTCATCGAGCAAAAATATACAGATTATCTCTTTGGAGAGGACTATAAAAGGATCCAGACGATCATGCATCTCTACACCCCCATGATCGGGACGTTTGCAGGGGACTTATCACCAAATTCAATGCCAATCCTTCCGGAAGGCTTCAATAACCCCAACGAGCTCATCAGCGGTGTTACCTATGTAAAAGCGCCGGAAATGGTCAGGATGCTCGAAGCCACCATGGGAAAGGAAGCATTTATGGCAGGACTTTCCGGCTATTTTGAGAAGTTCTCGCACTCAAACGCAACAACGCTTGACTGGATCGAAGCGATGGAAAAGCAGACCGGGCAGCACTACAAGGAATTCCTCATGCACTGGCTCACAACAACCGGCTTTCCGGTTCTGCACGTGACAACAGAATACAAGAAAGGCATATGCACCCTCTCCCTTGTCCAGGAGGGAAAAGCCATCCCCTGGCAGTTCCCGCTCACCCTCAGCCTCGTTGATGAGCATGGAAAAGACATCCATTCTACTGGCAAAACATTCTTTATCAAAAAACAAAAGGAGACAATCAGGATACCAACACCAGCAGCACCTGCATTTGTCTCGCTTGCAAGGGACCACTCTTTTTATGGGAAAACAGTCAACCATTCAGCAACAAGAGAACAACTAATGCTCCAAGCGCTCGTTGATCCGAACATCCCTGCCAGGTTCATGGCATTCAAAGAATTGGTCGAGCAAGAGAAAATAAAGATCATCACTAACCCCAGAAAGACGATCGACCCATCACTTATCAGCCTTTTTGGAAAAGTGCTTCTAGACCCGACACTAGACCCTGGCATAAAAGCAATGATGCTGATCATCGAGGAATCGGTCAAAGATGATTCCTTATCGCACAAATATAAAGAGATATACATAGCAAAAGAGGCGATAAAAAAAGGAATTGCCTATTACTACCAAAAGGAGCTGCTGGCCATCTATTCTGCCCTCGGTAAATCTCAAACACAAAAAAGCTACATGGGGCAGATGATCTCTGACATTAAGCAAAGGAAGCTGAAGAATGTGTGCTTGTCATTCCTTTCCTCGCTGGACACCAGGCAGATCCATCAGCTGATCAGAAAACAGCTCACCAGCCCATCTGCAACAGACCGGTATAGCGCATTTTCCCTCTTCCTTACCACCTCCGCCCCAGACAAAACAAAACTTGCCCAAAAGCTTCGAGGAGAATATGCACGGCATCATGTCTCCTGGGAGTCATATCTTGGCATTGTGAGCGGCGCTGAATGCGATGAGGTATACACACTCATTACCGAGGCAGAAAAGGATGAGCGCTATTGCGCGGAGCAGGCAACAGAGCAGCGGGCATTGTATATGCCCTTTGCGATGAACAGGAAACGGAGCGTCCTTACGGGCAAAGGGCTGGGTTTTCTCACTGATACGATCATCAAATTGACGAAAATCAATGAAATGTCCGGGCATAGGATGCTCTCAGCATTCAATCAATTACATCTCTTGGACCCTGCAGACCAGGTGAGGGTTGTTGGAAAATTGCTTGCTATCAAAGATGAGCTCCCCGAGAAAGAATTTCCGTCGGTGCACAACAACGTGCTTCGCATACTCAAGAACTGCCCAACTGCGATTGCGAGCTATGAAAAAGGGCACCGGAAGCAGGTGAAGCTGTAAGCTGATCATTCATGCGGTCAATTCTTGATGATGCTCAATTCCACGACCGCTGAGAGGAGCTCCATGAGCTTCTCATTGATCAGGAGGAGAAACTGGAGATACATCGGATCGATTTTTTCTTTGAAGTACACATCAAAAAACTGCTGGCGGGATCGCTTGACATCGCTGAGCAATAATGAAAGCGCGTGATTATCCGGCTTGTAAAATGTCCCATAAAACCGCCTGACATCCTTGTTTATATTCTCCATGATGCTAAAAAATTTTGGGTTGAGTTTTGGCAAATTGTGACAATAGCGCTCCGCCAGATACTTGTATGGGTCGGCTAATTCCTCCAAGCCTCTTAGCAGACGATAAAATGCAGGGATATTGCGATGTTCAACGCTTCCTCTCCTCGCTAACACCCTAATGCAATAATTGGTGAATTTGCTGATGCGGTTATCGATTGCAACAATCCCCCTGTCGAAATTATTGCTCTTCTCTTTCATCCCTTTTAGGGTATCATCACCCATCGACAATAAGAGGATCCAGACCCTTCTGAGCAGCGTCTCAAAGCTTCCATCTTCCTCACCTGGGATGACCTTCATCGTGCACCAGTTCTCCCCTTGCCGGACAATCTCGAACCCCAAAACTTCTTCGGCCAGACAACGCTCGATCCTGTGAAGATAGGAGCTTTGTCCATAATGCAACGTGAGCTCATCTACCCCTTTTCGGTAAGCGGCATTGATATAGCGAACACCAACTTTTAAATGATCTTTGATATCTACATCGAGGGAGATTGGGTCGTCTGAGGGAGAAGCAGCCACCTCAAGAATGCCCCCTCTTGCTGTCACTTCCAATTCTTTTCCGGGCTTGATGCGGTGTTGTTTTGCCCAGCGTGCCGGCAGGGAGATGGTCAGAGTAGAGACACCATGACGTACTACTTTTCTTCTCATATAACCCCTGAGAACTCTCCAAGTATATAAGCTTATTGAATATGTGTATAACCACTAGAATGTACTTATTATTTAGAATATGGTTATATGTTTACAAATATACATATGGTTGGAAGCATACATGTAAAACTGTTTAAGGTTAAAATGGTTGCACTAAAAAGAAAATGATGCTTGCCGATGGAACGCTTATGGGAACAAACAAACTCGTATCACAAATCCTTGATGCAGGCCACCTTGGCTACACTAACCTGATGGCCGATGCTGGGAGTGAACATCTCAGCGACCTTTTGGAGATGGCGCACACAGCAGGGAAGGCTATCGCTGAGCGAACTTTGAATGGGAGAGTGCTCATCGGCGCAGATGCGCGGGAAAGCGGCGAGACAATCCTTAGTATCCTTGAGTCTAGTCTGCGAGCTGAAGGCTGTGGGGTAGTCTCGATGGGAACACAAAATACCACACCGAGCATAGAATTTCTCGCAGACCACTACGGTATGGACTGTGGAGTGAGCATCACCGGCTCCCACCTTCCTGCCGGGCAAAATAGGATAAAAGTGCGGTTTTACGCCCCTCATGAGGGCAGAGACATCACTGATCCACTGACTGATTACCTAACAGAAGCCACAGCCGACCTGCCAACATCCCTTGGTGGGACAAGGATAGCAATTGACTGCCTCCATGGGACAAGTGCGCGCACTATGCTGCCTCTCCTCTCACATATGGGCATTTCCATCGAAAGAGACGTGCATCTTCTCCATGGCAGGCCAGATGCATGTTTTCCCCTCCTTGTTTCAAACGCCCCAGACCCTACATTATATGATAACCTGGCAGAGCTTTGCAACCAAGTAGAGTTCTCTTCCCTTGATTTTGGCTTTGCGATCGATGGTGATGGTGATAGGTTCATCATTGTTGATGATGAGGGAAAGATCATCGACCCCGTCATTGCTGGGCTGCTTTTTGGCTCGCGCATCTTTTCCCCAGAAAAATATGCTTATGTCACCGAGAGTAAGGTGCAATTTGCACATGCTACAATGCTCTCCTATGGAATGGAGCCTGTCTTTATGCCGACAGGCAGGCCAAACATCATAAAGGAACTGGTCCGGCTTGGCGCGCGAGGGGCTTTTGAGATATCCGGCCATATCTATGACTCCCGAGGGTATGATGATGCAGCAAAAAACATCGCTCATCTCATCGCATACTGCAAGACGCAAGGCGCTGTCCTCTCCGAGGTGGCAGCAGATATCCAAAAGAGACTTCCTTCCTATTCCCCAGAGATCAGGTGCTCTTGCCCTGACAAAGAGAGAATCTTGGCTATTGTCAAAGATATTGGGGCTGGTACTCTTGGAGGCTATCTTTTGTCTGAGGGATGCTCTGCTACTGATGCGCACCATTCTGGCATGTTTGTACGAGCGTCAAAAAATGAGGACATGCTCACGATCATGCTCTGGGGGCCGACACGAGAGGACATGGAGCAATACAAGGATAACTCTCTTCAACTTATCGGCGATAGAGAATTTACCCAAGCATTCAATAAAGAATATCACCACCGGCAGCAGCTTCGGGAACGCTATTTTCGCGTTTAAACTCTCTCTTCCCTAATGCCTGCTAGTGTTTGATCGAAAGGTGATGGCACCTTCAACATCTACTTTAAAGTCCCCTTCGAGCATATGATATATTGTTGTTTTCCCGTCTCTTGTGACCTCCTCATAATCCCCTCCATATAACATAAACGGGTCGGGGATTTTATCAAAGTACGGGGCTGCAATATACAAGGAAGCTAGTATACCTACTGATGCTGCGGACAGTTTCAGACAGTCAGTGATATCTTTTCGGGAGATCATGCAGGTGCAATCCTTGATGAACTTAAAAACATATTGATCATCTGCACTCTTTCTTGACAAGGAGAATTAAGAAATAAAAAAAATCAAGCAGGAGCTTTCCTTGTTTTTGGCATCGGCCGCTTGATGGTGATTGGAATCACGCCGGCATCAAACTCTTTCTTTGCGATGTCGATCGGATTATATCTCATCTGCCCCAGCTCTTTCTCATCAATCTTGATCAGAAAAGGGGCTCCAGATGCGATCTGCAGTGCCCTGCTCCCAATCATGCGAGCACGCTCATACCTGGTGAACTTTTTCGTATCGCTCTCTTCCATCATGGCAACATCCCTCGAACCTCTTTTGCCTTTTCCATGGCAAGATCCACCATGGCAGAAATATCCTCTTCAGTGACCGGCATGTTACCGCCTTTTTGCATCGCGCAAATGGCACCATCACCCCTCACAGCAACAGTGAGCCGTGCATCAAGCATTTTCTCTTCCTCTGTTGTCGGGTCGACAAGGTAGTGTTCGCCAATCTTAATCACCGTGATTGACACGGGGAGTTCCTTGAGCGGGAGCTTCTTATCCGTCTTTGTCCCATACTCCACGATATCATTCTCGATCTTTGGGAACACAGCGTTCTTTAGCGCAACACCAGCTGCAATGCCGCTTGCATCAAAAAGATTGCCTGCATCATTAATCGTGACAATATCAACCATCACCATCCACACTTTCTCGCCAGCCCTGATGCACAGCTCTTTGGTGTTGATGGCGCCAGCCTCCCGTATGCCCCGGTCAATGACCCTTGCCAGCTCAATTCCCTGGATGGATGGAGGCCCTGGCTCGAACTCTGGAGAAGAGAGCGGGTATAACTCTGCTCCCGTCATCAGCACGCCCTCATCGGGAATGTCCGGGTATGGCTTGTCAACAGACATCTTGACACCAGCATACACTTCGGTCTCTCCGATCTTGACACCAGCTGATCCCTCAGCGTTCACTGAGATGTTCGGGGTGATCTCGATCTTCCTAAATTCATCTTTGTTCCTCCCATCAAGGCGGCGGCCTTGGGCTAGGAAATTTAGCATGTGTTGTTTTTGATCTTCTTCCATTTTACTTCACGTATTTCTGTTTTAATGCCTGGCGCTGGATCTGGTTGATCTTCAGGCAGGCTGCCTTTGCTTCCCTGATGGCTTTCACGAGCAAATCCTTGCTGATCTCTCCATCCAACTGGAGCAAAGTGATTTCTCCGGTGCTGGGGATCATCGCGATTGGGATGTCTGCTACTGGCCCATCCTTGTACGCTTCTTCGTCGTACATCAGGTCAGTTACGATGGTGCCATCAATGTTGCCAACAGCAACAGAGCATACCAAATCTTTCATCGTGAGCCCAGCATCAGCCAGAGCCATTGCCGCAGCAGTAATCCCTGCACATCTTGTCCCTGCATCAGTCTGGGGCAGTTCGATGAATACATCCACCACAGCATTTGGGAACTGTGATAAGTCAACTACCGGCCGCAGCGCTTTTTCTGTTACATAGGAAATCTCTTTTGCTCTCCTGTTTTGTCCCGGCCTGACCCTCTCACCTTTGCTGGAAAAAGGCATCATATTGTAACTGCATCTCAGTATCCCCTGCTGAGGATTTTGCATGAACCTTGGATAGAGCTCCTTTGGACCATATACTGCTGCTAGGGCAACAGTCTTTCCGATGCGAAACATTGCAGAACCATCAGCCCGAGGAATGATGCCAACTTTTGCTTCCACTTCACGAAGCTCATCGAACTTCCTGCCATCAAATCGTTTTGTATATCCCATCTTATTTGCCCCGTGTCTGTTCTTCGAGGAACTTACTTATCATGTCAGTCAATCCGGTGATGTGGGAGTTCTCCTCTACCATCCTGATCGTCTTTATTGTGAGAAGCTCGTCTTCTATCCTGTCACCGCTGATATGGACAATGCCATTTTGGCCGACCATGATCCTGGTGTTTGTTGCCTGCTTGATCATGCTCACCATGCTCCCCTGGGTCCCGATGATCCTTGGCACCTTTGTTGGAAGGACAGAGATAATCCTGCCTCCCGTGAGCTTTCGAAGGCCCGGGCCTCTCATGGAGATATCGATGAGCATCTGCGATGTCACATTCGATATCTTGCAGCTTATGTAATCACCAATGCCGTAATATTTTGTCAGATTTGCATTCTTTGGAATGAAATCAGATGATGCCTCTGCCAATGACAGCATTGCTGTATATGCAGAGTTGGTATCAATCCGCCATCCGGACATCATCACATCAACAACTTTGCCGATGATCGTATCGCCCACCTTTGGCAGGTACCTGCCGGTCAATGGCACGATCTTTATTGCCCGTCCATTGATCTGGACGAGACCCAAACGGTTTGATACAACCTTTTCTTTATCCCTGTACGTCCCTGTAGAGGGCAGATAGTCCATACCATCAGCCACCTCTTCGCCTGGAACGACAATATCCTTTTCTTGTACTAATAATCCCATTATTATCACTTTTTCTTTATTTCTTTCAATGCTTTATCGATTGCCTGGCGGTTGATCTTCTCAAACTTCTTCTCTGCAGTCGTTATCTGCACCGCATCAATCCTTTCGACAGAGAAATTCTTGTCTAGAACATTCACCATCGCCTTTATCGCCATCCGCAATCCTTCATCGAGTGAAAGGTCGGGCCGATAATTCTTCTGGAGGAATTCCTCTATTTCCGTATCACTTTCCCCGATTGCAGTTGCCCTGTACTGCCAGAAGATGCCGGTTGGATCCGTCTCAAAGAGGACCGGGCCATTCACATCGACACCGGCGAGCAGGGTAGAGACGCCAAAGGGCCTCAGGCCTGCAGACTGGGTGCACAACTGCTTTAACGAGCATAAGTCCTTTACTACGCTGATCACATCGATTGGTGTATCATACGTTATCCTGTGTTGCTGGGCCATAATCTGTGCGCGTTCAATGAGGACCCTTGCATCGGAAAGTATCCCTGCAGCGCTCGCTGCTATATGGTTATCAATCATGAAGATCTTCTCGACAGCATCGCTGACGACAAGCTTATCCATGATGCGCTTATCAGTCACCAATAAGACGCCGTCCTTGCATACCATGCCAACAGCAGTCGAGCCTTGCTTGACTGTCTTTTTTGCATATTCTACCTGCAGCAGCCTTCCATCGGGGCTAAACATGGTAATCGCCCGGTCATAGCCCATGATCTGGTGCTGCATTCCACCCATAGATTCTTCTCCTGCCATAGCTTCCCTCTCATTTTATACGAGCACCGCCTTTGCCTTTTTCAGCATGCCTGATGAAACAAGGCTGTGCACGATTGTTTCTTGATCATCAATCGACTGGATGAAAAGGAGGCTTGCCTTTGCATGGTCTGCATACTTGGTGCTGACCCTAAGGATTCCCTTCTTTGTCTTCTCGTCAAATGTTATAATGGATATGCCTGCTTTTGCCATCTCCAATCTGCCAAGGAGCCTGCCTGCAGAAGTGTAGATAGCTTTTCCAATCGCTTTTTGGTCGATCCCCTGGCCGTATGCCTGGAACGCAATGTATCTTTTTTTCTCCCTTAATGATTTTGGTAATGGTTTATCTTTCATTTGTTCTTATCTAGAGAATTATCCATCGTATCTCTTCTTCTCTCTCTCTTACCTCCCTGGGAACCCCCTACTGTTTATAAAACTATCGTTTTTATAGACGATAACGAAAACTCCTTTGTCTGACCATTCCCTTTGGGATTAAGCATTATGGTGATGAGGATTATCTGCATTGAAGAGCTGTTACTAGAACGAATCCTCCTCAATCGCTCGATAATATGGGTTTCTGTATAGTGGTGGGATAAATCTCCAGAACCATAAGATTCCTGTCATAAAGTTTTTAAATGAAATTTTCCAATAATCCATTGTTCGTTTTGGGGGGATTGGTACCCGCAAGGGAACCATCCAAAAAGAAAAGGACAGGAAATCTTTGGTCCTCAAAGGGGTTGAGGGCTTTTTTTTAACTTCTTCTTCTCATACTGCTCACGAGGCGTTCCATGGTATCGACTTTCTTTTCCAGCTCGTATTTTTCCTTCTCCAGCCTTTCGACCTGTGCGGTAAATTTGACGAGCTGGAAGTCCTGCTCTTTTATCGTCTTTGCGATCACCTGGAATCTCTCGATGCTGGCTTTAAGATCGCCAAGAGAGGAATTTGTCTTGAGCACTTCCTCTTTGAGGGAGTGGTACTTGGACATATCGATCCTCACATTATCATAGAATGATGCCATGTCCTGCTTAGATTGCAAGAGCACCTTTTCCTGGAGCTGGGTTGGCATCAGCCGAAAATCGGACACTTCCTTCTTTAGGTCATTTAAGACAGTTGAGAGATCTTTTTGTGTGTCTGTTACGGATGAGACAAGCTCCTGATGAGCAAGAGAGCATGCTCTGATTTGGGATGCAAGATCACCAGTCTCCTGCTGGAGGCTTCTTGCCGCTTCCTTTAATGAATCCTGCTCTTTCTTGAGATCCTCAATATCGAGCTTAATCTTTTCGATCCCTTGCTTGATCTCCTGTATATTCCTTATAGCATGGATCATCAGGGCTACTCGTCAGAAAACCCAAACTCTACCTGCTGGATGAGCATCTCACGCTTTCTTCGGTGGTGGGACTCTTTGGAGAAATAGTACACATCAAGGACCAGCTCCTCAAAAAATGAGTCTAGCCCGAGCTGCTCGAAGAGCGAGGCGATGATTCCTTCCTCATGAGGCCTTAAGTAGTCTGCCATGACAATGTCCACCTTGATCTCATCACCATACCTTGCAATGATAAAGCATCTTTCAGGCGACCCATTAACGGTAAAAAACCATTTTTCGACATCATATTCCTTGTATTCCCTGAAAAGCTTCACATCAACCCTGTCAGATTTCTGGACTTTTTTTTGCTCCCTTGGGCGCTGGTTCATCATCATCTCCTTGATCTTTTTCATGATGTCTTTTGAGGGAGAGAGAACTTCCTGCTGGACAAGGTTGCTTTTCTCGCCATTATACTTTGTCTTGTATATATGCCAGGCACCTTCCTCGAGTCTCGCTTCGATCCTGAGATTGTCCTTTTTTGTCTGCTTCTCAAAACAGATAACGTCCTTGCTCTCATGAACCTTTTTCCAGCCTTCAACCATATTCATTGTTAAGTGGAAAGGTAATATAAACTTTTTGCTTATTACCTGGAGGTTTTCTGGAGAAATTCCTTTGCCGTATACATCTTCTTACAGGAATCACACTGGAAGACTAATTCACCGGCGGGCGAGGGGAATTCAGAGTCCACAATCTTTTTCGAAGAACATTTTGGGCAGAGGAATACCTTTTGCGTGAGAATGAAGAATTTGTTGCAGTTTTTGCAGAAAAACAGGCTATTCGAGAGGTCTACTACCTTGTGACCCTGAGCGCTGCAAAATGGGCAAAAGTCGATATCATCCATCCAGCATTTGTTTGATGGTTTCTTTAAAAAGGTTGTGTGGAAAGGGGGTTTGCAGAAAGGGTTTGCAGAAAATAGTGGTAAGCATCATCTTCTGAGGTTCTCTTAAAGAGAGAATACACCTGTGGGAGGTTTTAAGCAGATGGGATCAGCCAATGAGCCTCGCCAGTGACCACTGTCTTGGCTTTCTTTCCAGCTGTTTTCTTTGCTTTCTTGAAAGTTCTCCTTGCATCATCATAGCTTCTGGTCTTGCTCGCATTGCTAGCTAACAGAAAACGTGTTTTGTTGTCAAGTACATTCCAAACATACTGCTGGTTGCCCTTGACTTTGATGAATTGCTCATCTGCAAGCCAGTAATCTCCGACTTGAGGCTGCATAGACTTGACAAACTGCGTAATCCTTGAAAGGTATGTATTAACCCAGTTCATAACCGTAATGTGGCTTACTTCAAGTCCATAAATTTGCTTTAAATGGTCTGCGATTGAGCGATAGCTTACGCCTTTCATGTACAAATCCATAACAGTGACTACTGTTTTAGGATCGCCTTTAATATTTCTGATTGGAGAATTAACCCAACGCTTTCCGCAAGCTTTGCAAAACCATCTCTGTTTGTCACAAAGCAAGGTTTTTCTTACACTGTCCTTTCTGGTTTTACTGCTGTTGCAGACTGGACAGTTTGGTCTTTCTTCCTCTTGAATTTTCATTTTTGAAACCTTAATATTTACTCATATAAGTATAACCTTAGAAAGGCTATTTTGTATATAAATCTTGTCGTTTCTTACGTATGAAAGTGCTACTTTTATGAGAATGTTTATATCTTGGACGTACTTTCTAAAGGGGTATGGCAAGTATAACGGTTAAAGTTCCAGGGTTCAGATGCGAACGATGTAAACACGAATGGATACCAAGAATAAAGATAAAAGAAGATCCGACCATCTGCCCTAAATGCAAGAGTCCATATTGGAACATACCAAAGAAAAAGAAGAAAGAATAGAGATATATCTATCATAATATTCTTACATCCACTTTAAATCACATCTTCGCTTTCTCTTCTGCTAGGTTTTCATTTTTTTCTTTATATGATTTTGCCCAAGAAGAATGTGTCCGTTGTCACTCCTCAGTACGATTATGTAAAAACAGAGAAGTTATCCTTTTTCAAAACTCTTTTTCAGATTTACGCGTCTCTAATGTCCCAACTTTTTCATAATCGTATTGGACAGTAGTGACGGCAAAAGTCCAGTCTGCACGAATAAAACACACTGGACAGGTAAGTCTAGAGAGCAAGACTGGACTTGTTTACGATAAATTTATAAATATATGGGTTTATATGTTCCCATATGGGGAGAAAAACTTTTGCTTTAAGTCTTGATGAGACAGTTTACGAGAAGTACAAGAAGTACTGCGAAGAAAACGATATGATCCTTTCTAGAAAAGTTGAAACTCTCATGAAGAAAGAATTAGAGGAACGGAGAAAAGAATAATGACATCGAATTCAAAGTCTCAAATTAAATCCAAGCACAGAGTAACTAATCATGGCGAGGTTTTCACAAATGAAAGGGAAGTAAATGGCATGCTGGATTTGGTGAAGAATGAGACTGAAAGATTAGACTCAAGATTTCTAGAGCCTGCTTGCGGGACAGGAAACTTTTTGGTTGAAGTACTGAATAGAAAATTAGCTGTTTTAAAACAAAAATATAAGAAAAGCCTGCCAGAATATGAGAAATATGGAGTCATTGTTATATCTAGCTTATATGGAATTGATTTGCTTGAAGATAATGTTGAAGAATGCAGAGAACGTCTGCTTAAAATTTTTGAAAAAGAGTATATTTCTCTCTTCAAACACGATTTCAACAGTAAGTATGTAACTGTTTTAAAATTCATCTTAAGCAAGAATATAGTTTCTGGCGATGCATTGACAATGAAAGATAACAAAGGCAAACCATTGATTTTCTCAGAATGGTCTATGCCATATAATGATTCAAAGATTAAAAGAAAAGAATACTCATTCAAAGACATTTTTAGCCCTACATTGCTATGGAGTTTTTCAACTGACAGCGACACTGGAGAACGAGTCATATTGCCGAATGTCTATAAAGATCATCCAATCATTAACTATATGGAGTTAGCTAATCATGAATAAAATAGATTACAATCCAGATATATTAACGTGCCTTGCAAGCCTGAGCAACGACGAAGTGTTTACTCCGCCGAAAATCGTCAATGAGATGCTGGATTTATTGCCTGCGAAACTTTGGACTGATAAAACTGCTAAGTTTTTGGACCCTGTTTCAAAGTCAGGCGTATTCCTAAGAGAAATAGCAAAGAGACTTAATAAAGGATTAGAGAAACAGATCCCTGACAAACAAAAAAGAATAAATCATATCCTAAATAATCAGTTATATGGCATTGCAATAACTGAATTGACATCACTATTGTCTCGCAGGTCATTGTATTGTTCAAAAACAGCTAATGGCAGATTCACAGTATGCACAGAATTCAAGAATAAAGAGGGTAACATTAAGTTCAATAACATTAAACATGATTGGGTGAATGGAAGGTGTGAATACTGTGGAGCGAGTCAAGAAGTTTATGACCGAGGCGATGCATTGGAATCCCACGCTTATGAGTTCATTCATATACAAAATCCGGGGGAGGTATTCAAAATGAAATTTGACGTAATAATTGGCAATCCACCTTATCAGTTGAGTGATGAGGGGTATAGTAGAAGTGCAAGTCCAATTTATCATAAATTTATTCAGCAAGCTAAAAAACTTAATCCACGTTTTCTCACGATGATCATACCTGCTCGATGGTATTCTGGTGGAAAAGGATTGGATGATTTCCGAGAAGAAATGTTGCAAGATAATAGAATACGGGAAGTGCACGATTTCCCTGATGCCACTGATGTCTTTCCAGGTGTACAAATAAAAGGAGGCATATGTTACTTTTTATGGGATCGCGATAACAAGGGTTTATGTAAGATAGCCTCTCATTCCAGAGGTGCAATCTCTTCAACAATGGAGAGACCTTTGCTTGACTTTGGGGCCGACACCTTTATTCGTTTCAACGAGGCCATACCCATTGTTAACAAGGTGAGGAAATTCAAAGAACCTTCGATAAAAGACATCGTTAGTATGTCAAAGCCTTTTGGTCTCAGAACAAATTTTCTTGGGAAGGAAAAACCATTCCAGAATTGTATAAAATTATTCCAAAATGGCGGTATTGGCTACATAAGTAAAGACGAAATCGAGTCTGGTCATGAAGCTATTTCAAAATACAAAGTTTTCATACCTCCACTAGGTAGCGGGAGCGATAGTTTTCCGCATCCAATACTTGGGAAGCCATTTCTAGGTGAACCAAACACAGCATGTACTGAGACTTATATCTATATCGGACTTTTTGAGAATTGTAGAGAACCTGAAAATTTGATTTCCTACATCAAGACTAAGTTTTTTAGATTCTTAGTATTATTGAACAAGCCAGCGCAACATGCTACTAAGAGGGTCTATTACTTCGTCCCACTGCAGGATTTCTCAAAATCTTGGACAGACAAAGAACTATATAAAAAATATAAGCTCTCAAAAGAAGAAATTGACTTCATCGAGTCTATGATTAGACCTATGACTTCCGAAACACAAGAAGAGGAAATCCCTGATGAAAGTGAAGATTAAGGATTTTTTTCCAAAAAAGCCGGAAATAAATCCTAAAATATATGCTTATACTGATAAGGCTTATGAAGGATTGCTAAAAATAGGTTATACTGCTGTTGATGTTAAGAAAAGAGTTGCAGAGCAATATCCTACAAAAAGACCAGGTGATTCATTACCGTATAAAATTGTTTTTGAAGAGTCAGCGATGCGTAAAGACGGCACTTATTTTGATGATCATGCAGTCCACAGGCTATTAATCAAAAAAGGCGTTAAAGGCAAAGGCGGAGAATGGTTTGCATGCTCTGTCGAGCAAGTTAAAGCAGCGGTTTTAGCACTCAAAACAGGAATTATAAATGAAGATAACAGAACTCTGAACTTTAAAATGAGGCCTGAACAATCTGAAGCTGTAAGAAGAGCTTCTGAATATTTCTCCAGTTTTAAAGAAGAGAAGAGGACTCCTCATTTTCTGTGGAACTGCAAAATGAGGTTTGGAAAGACTTTTGCAGCATATCAATTAGCCAAAAACAGGGGCTGGAAAAAGATTCTTGTATTGACATTTAAGCCTGCTGTTGAAAGCGCTTGGGAAGAAGACCTATCTAATCATGTTGATTTTGAAGGATGGCAATTTTTCTCCAGACATTCAGAAGCAGATTATAAAAAATTGAAACAGAATAAGCCAATAGTCTGCTTTGGATCATTTCAGGATTATTTAGGAAAAAACTCATTGGGTGGCATTAAAGCTAAAAATAAATGGGTTCACAAGACTAAATGGGATTGCATAATTTTTGATGAATACCATTATGGGGCATGGAGAGAACTTGCAAAAAACCTATTTGATGAAGAAAAGGAGATCACTTTTGAGGAAAAAGAATACGATGCTCCTGAAGAACAGGATAAGATTGATTATTTAGAGAGCGTAATGCCAATTAAGACAAGTGCTTATCTTTATTTATCTGGAACTCCTTTTAGAGCAATAATCTCTGGAGAATTTATTGAAGAACAGATATATCATTGGACTTATTCTGATGAGCAAAGAGCAAAAGAAAATTGGAAAAAACCTAACAACCCATACGAAGCTCTTCCAAGAATTGTTTTGCTAACTTATCAATTACCTCATTCCGTAATAAATCTTGCTAGTGGCGGAGAATTTGATACATTTGATTTAAATGTATTTTTCTCAACCAAAGGGGAGGGAAAAGATGCAAAATTTGCTTATGCGGATGATGTTCAGAAATGGCTCGATTTGATACGTGGAAATTATATGGCATCTAATCTTGATAACCTCAAATTAGGCGCAAGAAAGCCGCCATTACCTTATTCAGATGCAAGATTATTGAATATTCTATCACATACACTCTGGTTTTTGCCTAATGTTGCTTCCTGTCATGCTATGAAAAATCTGCTGATGCAGAAACAGAATAGATACTATCATGACTATAATATTGTCGTTGCTGCCGGAACAAGTGCAGGTGTTGGTTTGGAAGCATTACCTCCTGTTTTAAAAGCAATGGAAGAGCCTTTGAAAAGCAAATCAATTACTTTATCTTGCGGAAAGCTAACGACAGGAGTAACAGTCAAGCCATGGACAGGTATATTTATGCTTAGAAACTTAAAGAGTCCGGAAACCTATTTTCAGGCAGCTTTTAGAGTGCAATCTCCATGGACAGTTAAGAATCCTGATGGAAAATCACCTAATTCTGAAGAGATAATAAAAAGAGAATGTTATATTTTTGACTTTGCACCAAATAGGGCATTAAAGCAAATTGCAGATTATAGCTGTAATCTTAATCCTGAAGAAACAGATTCTGAGAAAAAAATCAAGGAATTTATTGATTTCTTGCCCGTTCTAGCCTATGATGGAAGTACCATGAAGCAGATTGATGCTTCTGGCATAATCGAGATGGCAATGAGTGGAACGACTGCCTCACTTCTTGCAAGAAGATGGGAAAGTGCCCTGCTCGTAAATGTTGATAACGCTACATTACGCAAGATTCTAAATAATCCCAAAGCCTTAGAAGCCTTGATGAGTATTGAAGGATTTAGAAGTCTAAATAATGATATAGAGCTGATTATCAATAAGTCAGAAGCTGTGAAAAAAGCTAAACAAAAGTTAGCTAATGAAGAAGATATTTCTCCAAAAGAAAAGAAAAAACTTTCGGACGAAGAGAAAGAATATATGAGCAAGAGAAAAGAGATACAGAAAAAACTAATAAAGTTTGCAACCAGGATTCCCATATTTATGTATTTAACAGATTTCAGAGAAAGGACATTAAAAGACGTTATTACAAAACTCGAACCCGGTTTATTTAAAAAGGTTACAGGACTAAAAGTTGATGATTTTGAGTTATTGGTAAGTTTAGGAGTCTTCAACAGCAATCTAATGAACGATGCCGTATTCAAATTTAAAAGATACGAAGAATCAAGTTTAAGCTACACAGGAATATACAAACATAAAGTTGAACAGGTCGGCGGTTATGATATTGTAATAACGGCTGAAGAGTTTAACGAACGAATGTAACATCATGCAATTATCAAAAAAATGAAAAATATTCAGAAAAGAAACAATAAAATTATCAAGAAAGAAAGATTAAATGATAAAAATGGCCAGAATGCAAATCCTTGTGGATATTGAACCATCTGTCCTGAAGTGGCTTATTGAAAGCTCCGGGTGGACTGAGGAAGAGGTAGCCAAAAGGCTCAAGACAAGCCCTCAGACTATCCAAAAATTCATAAGCAAGGAGAAAAAGCCAACGTACAGACAGCTAGAGGAGCTGTCTATCATTTTTAAGAGGCCTGTTGCGTCTTTCTTGCTCTCAAAGCCGATTCCTGAGAAGCCAAAGCCAAAAGACTATAGGATGCTTCCGAATAAGGCAAATATCTTCAACAAGAAAACTATTCTGGTTATGAGAAAGACTAGAAAATTGCAGGAATTGGGCAAAGAGCTTTCCAGGAATATTGCCTATGATACTGGCTCTAAGATAAAAAGAGTGAAAATCACAGAAAACCCTGAAACTATGGCTAGCCAATACAGGCAATTGTTTGGCTTGACTGATGAGAGGCAGAGAAAATTTAAATCTGCTCGTGAGCTTTTGAATTATTTAAGGGATGTTTTAGAGGAGCATAATATTTTCTTGTTCCAGTTTTCGATGCCTGTTGAAGATGCCCGAGGCTTTGTATTTGTCGATGAAACACCAAACGTAATAGTCGTCAGCACAAAAGACACAATTGAAGCAAGGATTTTTTCTATAATGCACGAATTAGGGCATATTCTTCTCGGGGAATCGGTGATTGATTTGCCTGATGTTACTTCAGTCTATAAAGATGATGTAGAAAGATGGTGCAATGAGTTTGCGTCAGGATTCTTGCTGCCTAAAGGTCTTGCTAAGGAAGTGCTTGAGCAGAACAAGGTCAAACTGCTTCAGAGGGAGACCTTGAAGTCAATGTCAAACAAGTATAAAGTAAGCAAGGCTATGCTTCTTCTGAATATGCTGAAGTTGAGATATATCAGTAAAGAAGATTATGACGACAAATTAAGCCAGTATAAAACAGAAATTCTGCCTAAAAAAGGCAAGGGAACTAAAGGCGGAAGTGTTGCTCCTGACGTGAAATGCCTTTCTGAAGTGGGGAACAAGTTTGTTTCACTGGTTGCCAACAATTATGACAAGAATTACATCACTTACACAGATGCACTGAGCTATCTCTCTATAAAATCTAAGAGTTTCGACAAGGTACTCTCAAAGGCGAGAAAATGACTGCTAATGTTTACATAATTGATAGTTCTTCCCTCATAGAACTAAACAAGCATAACGCAATGGATGTTTATGTTAGCGTGTGGAAAAACATTAGTGAACTGATACAAAATGATAGGTTAATCGCTCCAAGAGAAGTACTCAATGAGATAAAAGACTATGATGATTCACTTGCAGGCTGGGCTAAAAAACAGAAAAAATTGTTTAAAGCCCCAACCGTAAAGCAAGTTCAGATCGTCCAAGAAATTCTAAAGAATTATCCATCCCTTGTAGATGTGAGTGCAAAGCATTCGGCAGACCCATGGGTTATAGCGTTGGCTATTGAATTGGCAAGCCAATTCCAACAAACACTTATTCAAATCAAAAGGATAGTTGTGACTGAAGAAAAAATAAGGGGAAACCGTATAAAAATACCCTACGTCTGCAACCAAAAAGCTGTCGAATGCATCGATATTGTAGAAATGTTTAGGACTGAAGGCTGGAAATTCTAGGTTTATAAAGAAAACAGCCGAATTCTTAACAGCCTTCACTTAACATCTACAGGTTGAACAACACGAAGATTCCGCAATCTTTATAAACACCCCCTAATTCACTTTACAGATCCCTAAGACTATTTGTCAAAATAGGAGGGTACGAATGAAGCAAGAAAACATAAAAAAGGCATTACAGGCAGCAAAGGCTGGTTCTAAGAAACGCAAATTTGAACAGTCAATCGATATTGTCATCACATTAAAAAATTATGATGTCAAGAAAGGGGCAAACCAGTTCGATTCTTATGTTTCCCTTCCATACCCCCGAGGGAAAAAAGCTTCTGTCTGCGCATTTGTCGGAGCAGAACTCTCAGACCAGGCAAAGACTGCATGCGATCAATCAATCTCAGAAGATGAATTCGCTTCTTATAACGATCCAAAAAAATTACGCGCATTAGCACGGAAGCATGATTTCTTTATCGCACAGGCAAACCTCATGCCAAAGGTTGCCACCACCTTCGGTAAATTCCTTGGCAGCAGGGGAAAGATGCCAAACCCAAAAGCCGGATGCGTCGTTCCACCAAATGCGAACCTCACACAAGTTGTAGAAAGGCTTCAGAAACTCGTGAGAGTCCTCGTAAAGACAACACCTGTCATCTACATGCGCGTTGGCATGGAAAACCAGAATGAAGAGGAGGTTGTGGCAAACATTCTCACGATCTACCAGAACGTTCTCACCCACCTGCCAAATGAACTGCAAAGCATCAAAGATGTCATAGTCAAAACAACGATGGGCAAGCCAGTGAGCGCACTCAAGATTGATATCCCCACTGATACTGCTGATAAGAAAAAGAAGTCAGTAAAAAAAATACCGGCAAAAAAAGCTAAGCCGGAGGGGAACTGACTATGGTACTCTCAAAAACACAAAAGAAAGACCTGACAAAGAAACTTGCAAAAGAGCTTTCTTCATACCCAATCATCGGCATCGTCAACATGGCAAACCTTCCTGCAAAACAATTGCAGGCAATGAGAAGCAAGCTTCGCGGGCCAGTTGTCGTGAAAATGGTCAAGAAGACCCTGATGAAGCACGCATTCAAGATTGCCGAAAAAGACAAACCAGGCATCAGCCAGCTCGCTGACCGGTTTGAAGGAATGCCTGCCCTCATCCTCTCAAAAGACAATCCGTTCAAACTTTTTAAAACATTAAAGGCAAACCAGTCCCCTGCCCCGGCAAAGGCCGGCCAGATTGCGCCTGATGATATCACCATCCCAAAAGGAAAGACACCATTCTCTCCTGGACCGATTATCTCAGAGCTTGGCGGAGTTGGGCTCAAAACATCAGTCCAAGATGGCAAGGTTGCAATAGTGAATGACAAGGTTGTCACCGAGAAAGGCCATGTCATTAACGCAAAGGTTGCCAGCGTACTTACCCGTTTATCCATCATGCCGATGAAAATTGGCCTGGACCTTGTGTGCGTCATTGAGAATGGCGTCATCTATGGCAGAGATGTTCTTGACATCGATGAGACAATATTCCTCAGCAAGGTGCAGACAGCTGCGCGGCATGCAGTCAACCTTTCAATGGAAGCTGCGTATCCAACAAAGGATACCATGTCGCTGCTCATCGCAAAAGCATTCACCCAGGCAAAAGGAGTTGCGGTCGAATCCGCAATCCTCAACGAAAAAACCACTCCTGACATCATCGCAAAAGCAGCCCGGCAGGCACTCGCCTTGCAGGGTGCAACATCGTAGTCAGAGTTACTAACCAAGAGGGAGGTTACAAACAATGGAATATATCTATGCAGCAATGCTCCTGCACAAGGCAGGACAGAAGGTAGACGAAGCAAGTGTGAAGAAGGTACTCGAGGCAGCAGGCGTCAAAACGGATGATGCGCGGGTAAAAGCACTCGTTGCAGCACTTGATGGCGTGAATATCGACGAAGCAATCGAGAAGGCAGCAATGCCAGTCATGGCAGCTCCAGCAGCAGCTGCGCCAGCAGCTGAAGAAAAGAAAGAACCAAAGAAAAAGGAAGAGGATAAGAAAACTGAAGAGCAAGCAGCAGCTGGTCTTGGCGCTCTCTTTGGATAAAAATTGTCCTTTCGTGAGGTTCAATGGATGAGCACCAGGTCTTTGATGACATAAAGGAACTGCGATCAGCAATCGCTCTCCTTCGGGAACTGCTCAAGACCATCAACGACGAAAAGGAGATCTGGTTCACAAAAAAGTCAGCGCTTCGCGAGCAGATCACCTCCCTCATCAGCGGTTTGAAAGAAAGCAAGTCTGCCCGCGATAAAAGCACTGCACAAGTCAAGCTTTCTAAAGAAAAACGTGAGGGGCTCAATGACAAGAGAAAAGAGCTCCAAAAAGAGGTCAAGGTATTAGAGAAAGAGCGAACTGCAATGATGCAAAAGCTCAACCTTGACAAGCCGCCAATGGTCCTCAAAAAATCAATCGAGCACCTTGAGCGAAAGATGGAGACAGAAGCCTTGCCATTCAACAAGGAAAAAGAGCTCATGGCAAAGATCAAGGAGATCAAGAAGAAGCTCGAAGAATGCAAAGGGGTCGATGAGGTCTCTAAAAAACTTTCTTTGGCCCGGAAGGAATTATCCCGGATTGGGATGCAAAGCCAGGAGTTCCATCTTGAGGTGACTGCAAAGGCAAAATTGTCGCAGGAAAAGCATGTTGCCTTAGTCGAAAATGCAAAATCAATCGATCACCTCCGAAAAGAAGAGAAGGAATCCACAAAAAAGGCGCTCTTCTACAAGGAAGTATATAACATCCTTTCTGATTCTCTGAAGGAATACCTTGACCATCTCCAGAAGATGACCGGGGAAGTTGTCGAGATCAAGGAGAAAAAGAAAAAAGAGAAAATAGCCCGAAATCAGGAAATGCTGGAAGAGAAAGGAAAATCAGTCGAAGAAAAGATCAAGCTGAAGAAGAAACTGACAAAGGATGATTTGTTATTGTTTCAGGCGACGAATAATTAGCTTAGCACTTCCTTTATTTCTGATGAGTTGAACACTCTTATTCTCTGTTGAAGCTTCAGTTTCTTATCATCTGACCAGATAATGCTTCCCGGATATGCAAGTGCACAAGCAATGAATACTGCATCGTCCATATCAATATTCCTGATGATTGACACTGCTTCTTCTTTGTGCGGTTTCAATGATGTTGTTGGTACTATAATCATCTTACTGAGCAGGAGGTGAAGGAGTGCATCAAAATCTTCTTTCTCCATCCTTGATTTACTCATAAGTTCATCTTTATGCTTCTCTAGCTCTTCAAAAATATAAACCGGAAAGAGCAACATGTTATCACATTCGAGGATTTGCCGTCTCGTTGTCGAATCCCTAATTAATGCTGAGAATATGACGTTTGAATCTACAACAATCTTCATTCAAGAAACCTCTTGCCTGCCAAAGATTTTATTTTTTTATTGAACTCATCCACATCTTTTTGTGTGAGTTTGCTTTTCTCTGCCAGTTTCTCTGCCATTTTCAGGGCTTCAATCTTCTGAAGAATAGCTTTCCGTGCTACTTCACTCCATCTCACTTCAGAGAAGTGCTTCATCTCAATCTGTACATCATCTGGTATCGCTAATGTCATGTTTCCCATAGGTCTCACCTTTACCATAAATATGTGATATCACATATATAAATGTTTTGGTCATAACACCTCTCTTACCATTGAAAATATCTAATCAGTTCTTTTTCAAGCAACGAATAATTGTAATAGCGGTCATTAATTTTCAACAATAATTCGCCGTTATTATATCCAGAGGCCATAACAATTTTTTATGGCTCTTCTCCCATTTTAGGCAAGTCTCCGCAGTGAACTTTGGTATATTTTGAGCATGAAATACTCAAGGTCTCTGTAACCAAACGCTCTTCTTTTCAGCACATTGATTTTTGTGTTGAATCCTTCTGCTATGGCATTTGTCATCCCATATCTGAAGTAGTTGAGTATTCCGTACATGTAGTTCTGTATTGTTTTGATTACTGCATTGAACTCTTCCAGTTCGTTGCTGAGTATGTTTTCAATCCAGCATTTTATTCTGTCGCATATCTTGTTAAATGTGCTTGTTTTGTCGTCAAAAATGGATAATATCTGTTCTTTGAGCAGGTATGCTTTGTATAGTCGGTCATTGTTTTTCATAAGCTCTGCGAGCTTTTCCTTTTGTTGTGCTTGCAGGTTGCTTTCTCTTTTCAAAATTATCCACCTCTTGCGTTTCATTTCAATTCGTTCTTCATTTGTTGCTTTGGCGAATTCCTTTTTGCGAACATCATCCAATGCTTCGTTTACCTTTTTCACAACGTGGAATTTGTCAAAGACGAGCTTTGCATTAGGGCAAAGCTCTTTCACAGCCTTAATGTACGGATCCCACATATCGAGGCTAACATGGGTTATTTTGGCAAGCTTGTCTTTGCCAAGACTTACTAAAGCATTAGCTGTTTCTTCATAACCCCTGCCGAAGAATATCTTGATAGCAACACCGCTGTCATAGTCTCTGATGACCGTAAAGTACTTGTGGCCTTTCATAACAGCTATCTCGTCTATGGCGAGACGTCTAATTTGCTGTTTTCCTATTTCAGGAAGAAGAGTCTTTATGTGCGCCCTGTCAATCTCTTTGACGGTTTTCCAGTCCAGATTATAGCGTCTTGCAACTTCTTTCAGGCTTGCCTCTTCACAATCCAAAGCAACTTTCTCAGCCAGCCGAGTCGTGACACGTGCATATTTAGCCACAAAATCAAGCAGTTCCATGCCTCTGTAACCGCATTTACAGCGAATCTTCTTCTGCTTGAAACTAAGAAAACAATCCAATTCTGCCAAATTATGGTCTCTAACCAGTCGCTCATACTCGTGTTCAATGTTTCGGCACATCTTGCCGCACTTGGGGCAAGTGCCTGTCGTTCTGCGGCTTTCCAAGCCAATTATTACATCTGAATCAAGCTTCAAAACACAAAATTTAAATCCTTTGAAAGGAAACAGACTTCTAAGGAACGAATTAAGGGTTGTCATCCTCGGGAAACCGAGGGTTTCAACCTAAATATTTATCCTAAATTTGGAGAAGAAACCAAGTATTTAAATCTTTTGATTCTTCTTGAGTTGTTCTTGAATTTGCCATTTTTGGATGATTTATCTCCAAATCCCAGAATCAGAAATCCACTGCTAGCGCTTAACCCCCGGTCTAAAGGCAGGGGTATGACACCCAATTCAACAATCAGCATTTTAGAGCCCCTACCCCTGAAATTCAACGTTTTGGGCTTCTCACCGCTGGGTGGCTTAGTAACGGAATTTGAAAAATATTTATTGTTACTGGTTAGTAGCGAAAGATTTATAAATCCTGACTGACCCCTCAGCGTATATTTACCGAAACTCACAAGCAGATTTCGGTTTTTACATCAAATAACGATAAAAACTCAACAGAGGTAAAAAAAATGAGCAGACTAGGCGAAAGTTTTCGAAGACGATTTTCTCGAACAGAAAGTGTTCTTGACCAGCATAGAAATGTTAGTATCAATGGCAGCACTCTTGACAGTTTAGCAGGTGCAGACCCTAATCTTCATCGACGTTTAGATGGCAACAATGATGTTCTGGCAGCAATCAGCGGATTAGTTTCTGATCTTTATGCAGCTATTGGTGATCAGGATATTTATATTGACGTGGCAAGATACTTAGATCAGCAGAGAGGTAATGATAGTTATCTTCATATTGCAAGATCTGCTGAAATTGATGATAACCTATTACAAAATATTCTTGACACAATGGTTTCCACAGGATTTCGTGGAAGGAACCATATGGCATTTGGCGATTATCTCATGACTGCAGGAGATAACCAAAGATCAAGGAATGATATATACCAGACACTCGAAGGGTTGTATGAGCAAGAAGTAGGGAGAATTAGGAAGGGATTGATTGATGGAGGAATGAGTGAAAGAGATGCAGATACAGAATTAGCAAACAAGAAAGAAGATACCTCCAACTATTCCGATAATCTTCGTGCACTCGACACTCTCGGCAGAGCCTTTGGCGTTCTCGAGGCAGACCAAACATTCCAAGAATCATACACTCCAACTTGGAGAGAGCGAGCTGGTGAAAGACTGCAGGGCTCCCGTGATAGGCTCAATGATGCTGCAACCGCTGCGTATGTTCGAACAGGCACCTTCCTTCGAAGGCCGGCAACAAGATGGGCTCTTGGCGCAGTTGCAATTGGAGCCGCTCTTTATGTTGCAAATCAGATGGGACATCATGCTGGCGCTCAGGAAATGGCAGCTGCATATGCTCCTTTTGTTGATGGTGTGGAGGGCATGCACGATCATGTCAATAATGCT
>Ga0208373_1001147_pt1 | contig 37399 bp, 26 predicted proteins | sample RifOxyC2_FD_184036 | JGI IMG/M metagenome (GOLD analysis project Ga0208373, IMG submission 184036) | Soil microbial communities from Rifle, Colorado - Rifle Oxygen_injection C2 (SPAdes) | ecosystem: Environmental > Terrestrial > Deep subsurface > Rock core/Sediment | place: Rifle, Colorado...
GATAATAAAACCAGCGACCAGATAATTGTTTTCTTTCTCATATAAAACTCCTTATCACGAATCACACGAATGGAACGAATGTCACGAATAATTACATTCGTGGTATTCGCCGTATTCGTCTTATTCACTTCTGGCGCCATTAGGGCGCCATGGCGCTTCGGCGCCAGTGGTCACGCTGCGCTTAGTGCGTGTTCCTCTTTTTCTTGTAGAAGGTTATTTCACCGTCTTGGCGCAACGCATCCCGAGATAATTAACCCGGGTGTGCCATAACGAGTCGTCCATTTTATAAGCCGGCGCCGGCGTTGACGACCAGTTGCCGCCCCGGACGATGAATCCTATCTTGCCGGCATCACCCGTCCATTCCGAGGCGTTGCCGGTCATATCATAACAGCCGTTAGGACTGCAATCAGGCACGAAGAATCCGACCGCGGTCAGTCCGCTGGGTCCCAGGCCCCTGACATTGGCCTTGATTTCTTTTTTATCTGTCCAGCCGCCCGGATAGATGCGTCCGTCCTCGCCCCGGGCCGCTTTTTCCCATTCGGCTGAGGTCAGCAGACGCTTGCCGGACCAGGCGGCATAGGCGTAGGCGTCATACCAGTCGATACCCACCACCGGAGAATCGCCCTCGGCCTTGTCGTAATTGCCGTCTTTCCAGAATGCCGGCGCATGCCTGTCTTTTTCCTCCTTGATGTGTTTTTTATTAGCCGTTTCATCCTTGTGGCATTTGGTATGGTCGCCTGATTTAACCGCGTCATAGAATTCCTTGTAGTCCTTGTTGGTGACTTCATAGATATCGATAAATAATGACTGGACAAAGACCTCTTTGTCGGTCTTGCCTTTTTCGCCCATCATAAAATTGCCTTCTTCCACAAAGACCATGCCCTTAGGGATGGCCTGCTTAATCTCGGCGAGTTTGTCGGAAATGCCCCTGTCTGACGGCTTGATATCCCGGGCCTGCTTGAATTTCTTTTCAGCCGAGGTGTATTTCTTCTGTTTCAGCAGTTCCTCACCATCGTCAACCAGTTTAGAGAAATCCCGGTCCTTCATCCGCTCTTCGCATTTCTGGATGTAGTCGCGGGGCGCGGTCGGTTCTTTCTGGTATAAATCCTTGACCTTGGGGAAGAGCTCCATCAGTTTTTTATATTCGGTTATGGCTTCGTCATATTTGCTTCCATCCTCGCATTTCTGGGCTTTTTCCAGAACGGCGTCGTACTCTTCCATCTTCTTGACATTATTCCGGACCGATTCTATTTCCTCGGTGACCGAGACGGTGCTGTTGATGGCCTGGGCGTCTGAGAATGATTGCAGGGCGGATTTCCAATCCCGCTTGGCCTTGGCCTCTTTGCCAGATTTCATATAGCCCTGGTAATTCTCTTCGCGTTTTTTCCGTTCCGCTTGATCCATGACCTCCTGTTTCTTCTTCTGCCACATCAGGTCGAGCTGAATCACCCGTTCATTGGCATTATCCATGGCCTTGGCCTGGACCAGGAGCTGGCCGGCCTCATCCAAGCTGGCCGTGGTGCCGTGAGTTATATACTGCTCTATCTTGGAGCAGAGCTGGTTCAGTTTCTGGACCGGGTCTTCGGCCGGAGCGGTCGGCTGGGTGATAATAGGCATCGAGGTATCCGTGCCGGTCGCGGCGATAACCGGCTGTCCCGCGGCCGGGTCAACGGTGGTAGTGGTAGTTGCAGTTGTAATGGTCGGTAAATCCGGTTTAGTTTCTTTAGCCGGCTTGGCGGCGAAATAGATGCCGGCCGCGGCAATAACCGCCGCAGCCACCGCGCCGCCGATAATCAGTCCGGTCTTTTTGCCTTTGGCGCCCTGGGGCCGGGCCAGCATGGTGGCGCCGATATTGGCCATGGTCTGAGTGGCGTAGAGGGGCTTGGTGGCCCGACGCAACGCATCCAAATCCGCGAGCATCTCGCCGGGATTGCCGTAACGGTGGTTCGGGTCCTTCTGGATGCATTTCATGATAACGGTTTCCAGGTCCTCCGACATATCGGGATTAATCTGCCGGGGCGGAATAGCCGTATCATAGATATGATGGCGCACCAAACTAACGGCGCTGTCGCTGGTAAACGGAATCCGCCCGGTGGCTAATTCGTAAAGGACGATGCCGAGCGAATAGATGTCGGAGCGGATATCAGCCGGATTGCCCAAGCCCTGTTCGGGCGAGATATATTTGGGCGTGCCGATAATCGTGCCGACCATGGTGGCATCCTTGCTACCCGCGGATGAAGCCACCTTGGCCAGTCCGAAATCCATGACCTTGATTTTGGCTTCGTTGATATTGACATCGACAAAGGCAATGCTGTCGTTGGTGTCGGGCCTGCGGCTGGACGCGATGAGCGAGCTGGAAAATGAAATCATTATATTAGCCGGCTTGACATCGCGGTGGACCACCTGTTCCGGGCTTTCCCAGGCGGCCTTGAGGGCCTTGGCCACGGCCATGCCGATATAAATAATATCATCGGTGGAGAATTTCCGGCCCCGGTCCAGGAATTTCTGGAGCGGCAGGCCCTGGACGAATTCCATGGCGAAGTAATAAGCGCCCTCGTGCACTCCGGCGCCGTAGACCTGGATGATATTCTCATCAAGCAGTTGAGCGATGCACTTGGCCTCGCGCATAAACCGGCGCACGAATTCTTCGTCCTGGGATAATTCCTTCTTGAGGATTTTCACGGCGACCGGACGTTCCAAAGAAACCTGGCGGCCGCGGTAGACCTCGCCCCAGGCGCCCTTGCCCAGGAGTTGGTCCTTGAATATCTCAAAATCGCCTATATTTACGACTTGTTTCTCGGTAGTTTGCGGCGCTTGCGGTTCGCTGGACGCGGTCCCTTTGGGTTCGTCGCTCATAAATATATCCCCTCTATCAGCATCCAATCAAAGTAACACAATTATGTCAATAAAAACCTTTTTTATATTTGACCGTAATTTACATCGTTTAAAGAATAAGAATGATTCTTTACTTGGTTTGGAATAACAAACTTTTGGATGTGTTTTCCGATGGGTTTCCCTGATAGGCGCCAAGCCTAACAGATGCTATTTTACCATGACGCCGATGCATTTAGGGCAAGCGGTGTATCTTTCCTTCTGGGCCTGCTCCAGGGTGTCAATGATAAACCCGACGGACTGCCCGGAACTGATGAATTCGCCGACCTGGCAGCCATCTTTATTTGTATCCGCGTTCTTTAAGTCATGGACCTCCATCTTTTCCCGGTTGCCCATGAATCTTTTGCCTTCCCGGCTTGATGTCAGATAGGCCATATTACCTTTTTATCATTACAGGTATTTAACAAAAGCCACCTTATTACCCGGCGGCGTAAAAGTGACTTCATTGGCGCATTTGCGGATAAGGGCCAGGCCCAGCCCGCCCGGCGTGCCGTATTTGATGGTCTTGGCTATCAAATTGGGCGCTTCGTATTCAACTAACGGCGTATCCAAATGTCTCTGGTAATCGAACCCGTCACCTTGGTCGGCGACCATAAAGGTTATCCGGTTTAAATCATAGAGGCATTCCACCTCGATGAATTTATCGGCAGAAAACTTATTGCCATGGATGACCGCATTATCAATGGCCTCACCCACCGCCAGCATGAACCGGTCCCGGCCGGAATCGTCCATATTGATGGACTTGATTAAACGACTAACCATCTGGAAGACGGCCCGGCTGATATTGGCCGCGGTGGAAAATCTCATTTCTAATCTATTCATAATAAATAATAGAAAAAAGGGGGAAAGATTTGACCCCACTCTGATGCAATCTCTTAGTAGTAAATCCCAGGAGCCAGCTTGTCCCCCCTTTTTATTTCTCCGCAAGGGGTCTCCAGCCAGTAACTTAACTGCTTATAATATAGCTGATATCAGCGAAGTGTCAAGGTAGAAAAAATGGGGCTAAAATGGGTATATGGTATACCCATTTACAGGGTTTGCAGGTGAGTTTTCAGGTTAATTTCTTTATTCTGGAGTTTGAGTTTGCGCCGGATGGTCTTGCGCATGGTTTTGATGGTCTCGATGGACAGCCGCAAACTCCGGGCAATGGCCTTGTTCTTGAGTCCGTTTCTGATCATATCGCAGACCTCTATCTCGCGCGAAGACAGGGCCCGCTGGCTGGAGGATATCTTCTTGCCGAAGGCCGAGGTGATGTCCTTGATAGCGCTCTCAATCACCCCGAGCTGGTCTTTCAAATCATCTTCAGCCCGGCTCTTCAGGCGCTTTATCTTGGGCATGACCAGCTTATCCAGATTCTGGTGCATCCGATTCTCGAGCGCCTTCTTTTCCACGGTTATCTGGCCCAGGAGTTCCTTTAAAGTCGCGTTTTTCTGCTCCAGTGACGCGGCCTGGGCCCGAATCTGCTCCCGGGACCGAACCTGCTCGGTGATATCGGTTACTATCCCCAAAACAGCCCGCCCCACTTTAATATTAATTAATTTAGTCGTGTGTATAGCAATTATTTCTCTTTTGTCTTTTGCCAACAGCTTATATTCGTGAGGCGGCACATCCTTACCCTTTGAATGCTTTTTCAGATTCTCTTTAATTAAATCTCTTGATTCCTCGGCAATCAGTTTCATAAAGTCAAACTTCTCAGAGTAAAACTCTTTTCTGGTGTATCCCATCATCTCTTCGCATTTTTGGTTGGCATAAAGAATCCGCCCGTTATGATTGATAAAAATCATGTTGGGCGATTGTTCAGCCAACATCCTGAATTTTTCCTCGCTCTCTTGCAACGCCGCCTCGACCTGCCTGCGTTCAGTCACGTCTCGGAAACTCCAGACCCGCCCGACGATGACGTCTCCGATGCGCTGGGGCTGGGAATAGCGCTCGAATATCCGACCGTCCTTAAACGCCAGTTCGTCCAAAGAACTAGATTCAGGGGTCCGGTAAAGACTGTTAACTTTGGCTAAAAACTTATCCGGATACCGGAGTTGATTTAAAACAAACTGAAGCAATTGCTTGTCATCCCGCATTGCCGCGACTGCCTCCGGAATCCGCCACAGTTCCAGGAACTTACGGTTGAAGCTGGTTACTTTACCGTCGCAACCCACCACCAGAATGCCATCGGCCGTGGACTCCAGCGTTGCAGTCAAAATGGAATGGGAGCTCCGCAGTTCCGTCTCGGCCTGCTTGCGCTCGGTGATATCCTGCACTGTGCCGCGGAGCATAATTAAGTTACCATTTTCATCAGCGTGTCGCTTGGCCAATTCGTGCACAAAGCGTATTTCGCCGTTTGGGCGGATTATCCGGTGGACGACATCGTGCAATCCGGTCTGCTCCGAGAGTTGCTCGCTTTTAAGCACAATATCCCGGTCATCGGGATGGACTGCCTCATAAAACGCCTTCACGTTGGGCTTGAAAGATTTAGAATCGAAACCAAAAATATCAAATATTACTTTCGACCAATAGAGTTCATTGGTAATCAGATTCGCCTCCCAGTTGCCAATTTTTGCGGTTTTTTCCGCTTCTTCTAAACGCGCGTAGTTTAATTGCAGAGACTGCTCCGCCCGTTTACGCTCGGTAATATCCCTAAAAACACCCAGCAGGTATGTCTTGCCGGAAATAACCATAGTTGTTGAATTGATATCGGCATAAAAGACGCTCCCGTCCTTGCGCCGGACCGGAATATCCTTGGCCAGGGTAAATTCACCTTGAGCTTGCCTCTCAAACTGGTCTGTGACATAAGACACATCATTAGCCGGATGGATGTCCCAAACCCCCAAATCTTTTATCTCAGCCGGATTATAACCAAGCATACCACAGATGCTTGCATTGCCAATAATGAACTTCTTGGTTTTGGTATCTGCTATAAGAATACCATCTATGGCATTGTCAAAGATAGCCTTGAATTTCTCCGCGCTTTCCTGCAGAGCATCTTCATTCCGCTTGCGCTCGGTGATGTCAAAAAATACCTCTAACAGCACATCCTCGCCGGCCACCACAAGCGGCACGACGCTCTTGAGTATCGGCATGCGCGACTTGTCTTTCTTTATCAGCACCTTTTCCGATTTGTCCACCTTCTGGTTCAGGTCCAGAATCGGGCATTTTCCTTCTTCAGCCGGGCAGACCACGCTATGGCAAATCTGGCCGGCCAGCTCTTCCAGGGATTTATAGCCCATTAAATCCAGGCCGCTTTTGTTGACATAGCGGATTTTCTTGTCCTTACCGATTGTCATTATGGCAAACGGGGAATAATCAAACATCGTCTGAAGGCCCTGCTGGATGCTTTTGATTCTGGCTTCCGCCTTTTTGTGTTCGGTCATATCGGTCAGGATGTGAATGACCTTTTCCAGTCCTCCCCGGTCATCCAAAACCGGAGTAGCCGAGACATGCAACGTTTTACCGTTTAATTCTATCTCCGTTTCCATCAGCTTGAACTCTTTGTCATGGAGCATCTGGCTTAGCGGGCATATTTTAGGCGGTTTATCTAATTGATGAATGACCTGATAGCACTTTTTCCCCTTGAGTTCGCTTAATGGCCGACCGATGGCCTCTTCAAAGGCCGGGTTGACCCAGATAAAATCATATTCCGGCGAGACGATGTATATCTGGTATTTTAATGTGTTGAGCATAATAGGTTTCCAGTCCTCGTAATCAAGTAACTTACTGCCGGGGCTCTCAAGATGCTTACTCATGTCGTGCAAACCCGTCTGTATAAAAGGTCAATGGTTTTGTCTGAAACTCAGATGATTCTATATATAATACATTATATCCCGGTAATTTCAAGGATAATCTGAAAAATAGCGGCGGCGCATAGAATAGGGACTTAAAAAAATAATTATCTCTTGCGTAACTCAAGAGGCCTTTTCTTTCCGCCTACATTATATTAAACGCCCGGACGCATTCAAAACTCTTGTTCTTCATATACCAAGCCAGGTCAGCCAGCCTGGGATTAACCTTTATCACCCGGTTGAAGATATCCTCCCAGGTAATATGAACGAAGTGTTTTTTATATTGGGGCATCAGGAAAGACCGGACGTTCTTGGTGACCGGCAGGCTCTCGGGCCGGCCCCGCTTGATGTTCATGACATGGCCGCTGCGCAGGTTTACCGCGAACCATTCGGCCGGGCCCTCTATTTTAGCCATCGAAGCGGCAAAGACGATGTTCCGGAACAACTGCTCGTAAAACGGCTCCGGCGGTTTTGCCGCGTCAAATATCGGGTCGGATTTAAGATAGGCGTTATTGAGATAATATCGCTTTATCAGTTCGGATACCTTGCGGGGTTTTTCGCCCGGGCCGGTCCTGGCGTTGTCCGCCACCGGATTCCCGCCCCCGAACTTGGCCTCAACGCACACCACCAGCTTCTTGGGAATAACCAGCATCATATCCGGCCGGGTCGGGAAACGCCGGATGTCGCGCTCAAGCTGCTGGCGCACCCGGTCCAGGGGCTGGTAAGGCACGTAAGTATTTGCGACCAGGTCAACCTTCCGGCCCCAGAGATATAAATCCGGCTTTTCCGGATAGTGCTTTCCGGTCATCAAAAACAGCAGGTCTGACAAGGCCCGCTTATCCCTGGATATTTCAGCGCAGATATTCCAGACCAAAGCGTCTTCGCTGTTTTCGTAACAGGCCAGCCAGGGCTCGGGCTGCGCCCCGCTTTTTACCACCCGGTTGATATAATAATCAGGATGCGACCAGATATTCCGCCTTAAGGCCAGATTAATCTCTGCCTTGGAAGTCCCGTTGAAATAAGTGAAGGTCTCGGGATGGATGCGCAGCCCGTGCGCCCGGCAGGCCGGCAGATATCTCATCTGGCCATCTATTTTCTGGTATGCCACCGGGACCAGTGTGGCATCGCAATTCTTTATCGGGCATTTATGGCTCTTTAATCTGGAACTCTGGAAGTCGTTGCGCCCGAATCTGGATGTGCAATATGATCTCATAAGCAACTCCTCTCTTTGCCTGGCTACTCTACCATTTCGCTCAGTAAAAGCAACTATTTTATCTCTACGCATAATTGAAAACTTAATCCTATTGACAACATTATCATTTTGTTCGCAGTCACTGCGGTGTTCCGCCGGCCCAGGCAAGAATTATCAGCCTATAATTCAATTCAGCGGATTTTAATTGACCCCGTTAGAGATGCATTATATAAATTTAACGGTTGCTTGCCACGTAAATCCGGAAATGGTCAGCAGGACGAAAAGACTACATAACGGTGACGCCAAAAGCGTCACCTATCTCTAACGGGGTTGACCCTGCACTCGCTTTGTATTACAACGTATGTGCTGGGTTAACATTTTAGCCCCGTTGCAGTTTTTACTGGCTGTCAAGCATTCTATATAATAGGGCTATTATTATGAAATACTGTCTCTTGACGCTGCTGCTGATTATTTTGGCCTGCGCGCCGGTCTATGCCCACGACCTAACGGACCGCGAAGTGGAATCAATCGGCAATTCCATGGAACTGGGCATCTGGAACGATTTAATCTACCTGGATTATTGGATTGCCGTGGGCGACCTGGAAGCCATTAATTTTTATCCCCTGATTGACGCGGATAAAAACGGCTCGGTCTCGGAGGAAGAAAAAGAACTGTTCCTGAACACCCTGGGCAAAGACATTATTTCCAACGGATTAAGAATCGTCATCGATGACCGAACGGACCTGTCTTTTTCCCTGTACGGCTCAAGATTTATCACGGCTGATGACAAAAACGCGCCGGTGCCCATCAAAATAGAATTTGAGTTCCTGCTCGACCTGGAGCGCTTTGGCTTATCAGACGCGTTCAAGCCCAACCTCCGGAAAAAACACACGCTGGATTTCTGGATGACCAATCCCCTGCATAAAACGGTTTTCACCAAGGTATTCTTTGCCCAGGGCGAAGGGATGAATATCCCCTACACGCCTGAACAGCGCAATCAGTCGCTCATGTTCAGGTCCGGATTCTGGCTGGAACCCAAGGGCTATAATTATATCCGGCTGAATTATGAATATACCGGCGCGGGCAAACCGAAATTCGACCGGCCGGAGCCGGGCCGCCAGAGTCAAGCCAAGCAGGTCTTAAGCAATTACGTCAAGAATCCATCATTTTTATTGCTGGCGCTGTTGATTGCCTTTGCCTACGGCGCCGGGCACGCCCTGACGCCCGGCCACGGCAAGACTTTGGTCGGCGCATATCTTATCGGCTCGCGCGGCACCGTCGCCCAGGCTATCCTGCTCGGACTGATTGTCACCGCCACGCACCTGTCCACCGTCATTATCGCCGGAGTCCTGGCCCTGACTGCCTCGCACTATGTCAACCAAACCGCATTCTCGGTCTATCTCGGCCTGGCTTCCGGATTAATCATCGTTATTATGGGCGTCTGGATTTTCTCCCGGCGCCTGACCAATCCGCTGGGTGAACATGGCCACAGCCATGACTATGAGCGCCAACCGGAGCGAAACTCGCTACTGCGAGACCATGCGCATTGCGAAGCAAGCGGAGTGAACAACCATGGCCATCCTGACGATGAAGGTCACAGCCATGACCATGACGATGAGGGGCACAGCCATGGCCATGAAGACCATCACTATCACGATCACTCCCATTCTGTTAAGACATCCGGCCTGGAAACGGTATCCTTGAAACAGATACTGGCACTGGGCATCAGCGGCGGCATGGTCCCCTGCCCGACCGCCATCGTCATTCTCCTGCTGGCCATTACCCTCAATAAAACGCTCTGGGGCCTGTCATTAATATTATCATTCTCGCTCGGCTTAGCCGGAGTCCTGATTGTCATCGGCATCCTCATGGTCGCCGGGAGTTCGCTCCTGGATTCATCAAAACGTTTCATCGGCATCGACCTTAATAAATTAATCCGGGTTATTTCTATCATCAGCCCGGTCCTGATTACCCTTATCGGCCTGGCTATTATCGTTATGGACCTGATTAACAGCGGGGTGATTATATTAAACCCTCAGGCACTGCCATGAAACCACAACTTTATATCCTTTGTGTTCTTTGCGCCTTTGCGGTGAACACCTCTTTCAGCCAGGAATTATCTGCGCCGGACCAAAACACACAGTTGCAGGCGTTGGATAAATTGATAGAATCCCAGTCCGCTACCCCGACCCTTGAGGGCGTTAAACTGATATTCTCGTCATACAGCAATGGCTCGCCAATAATCAAACAGTCCGTGGAAAAGTCCATTCCCCGGCTCAAGATAACCGACGAGATTCTCGAGTGGCTCAGAACCGACGCGGCCAAATCGCCCAATAAGGACATCCGGCTGCTGACCCTGCGCCTAGTCAGCGCTGAGCCGTCTTCTCAATTTAATATTGATTTCTCCCGCATCTTCCTCTATGACCCGGACGAGAAAATCAGACTGGAAAATATTAAATCGCTTAATAGAGTATCAAACCCGGACATACTTCCTCTTTTGATAGTTGCCCTGACCGACGGATATTACCCGGTCCGGAAAACAACTCTCGAAATGCTGGCCAAATACGCCAACTACCAGGCCATAGAGATAATCATTAAACGGTATCCGGCTGAAACATCAATGACCCTGCAGTTTGACATGGAACAAATACTGGTCCAGGCATATAATATCTCCGACAACAGCGTTATATTACTGAACTATTTAACCTCTGACTCGCCTCAGGTCCGCGCCCTCATCTGCCGCATCATCGGAAAATCGACTACCATAAATAATTCCGAGGCGCTCAAGAAACTGAAAGACGATAATGCTGAGGTTACTGCATCCAGGGATTGGGCATTAAAACAGCTCCAAGGCCCGACGATTAAGGTTGATTTAAAGCCAACCGGCAAGACGCCCATCGCGCCGCTGGCCAACCGCTTTGAACCGGGCCGGGCAGAAATGCTCCTAAAATACAACGGCGATAAAAATACCGAGAAAGCTGTTCAACTTGGATTAGAGTGGTTAGCAAGAAACCAGGAACCAGACGGCTCCTGGAACTGCGCCAAACATAATCCCTGGAGCAATAAATCACCGCTCCCGGCATTCGCCAACGAGGAAGAACTGGTCGACGTCAGCGTCACCGGACTATCGCTCCTATGCTTCCTGGGTGACGGCTCGACACATCAATCAGGGCTATATCAGGAAACCTTCCGCAAAGGATTGGAATTCATCAAATCCGCCCAGGAACGCACGGGCCGTATCGCTATTTCCAAAAGCAAACATCCGCTGACCAAAGATGACGAAACAAATCCCATCCCGCGCCGCTACAACCATAACATCTCCACCTTAATGCTGGTGGAACTCTACGCCATGACCAACGATATTCAGATAAAAGACCTGGCCCAGCGGGCCCTGGAGCACTCTAAAAATACGCCCGAGCCGGGATTCCCCTGGTCATTCTATCTGGAGCCGACCGACATGGGCCCGAGCATCTTCTATATCCAGGCGCTAAGAGTTGCCCAGGCCACCGACCTGGCAGTCTCGCCTAAGGAAATAGACCGGACCAAGGTCTACCTGGACCGGCTGACCGACCAGAAATCCGGCCGGATTGTCCACATCTGCGCCATCCCGATATGCTTCGGCGGCATGGACTCGACTGCCTCAGGCCTGTTCGGGCATATATTAATGAAGGGCGATAAAACCATCATCGCCAAAGGCGCGGACTGGCTTAAGCAATTCGCGCCCCAATGGGAACCATTCTACCAGTATAACGATTACTACCCCAATCTCCTGTTTCTGGACAACAACATCATGAACGAATGGCACTGGTATTACCAAACCCTGGCCTTCAGGCAACTGGGCGGTGAATATTGGAATGGCTGGAACAACAAACATAAAGAGGTTTTATTGAAACACCAGCGCATCGGCGGGTTATTGGACGGCTCCTGGGACCCGGAAGGCCCCTGGGCCACGGTCGGCGGCCGGGTCTACTCCACGGCATTCTCCATCCTGTCGCTCCAGGCGTATTACAGTTACCAATTCAAGTAGGCGCAGAAACGCCGAGTCATGAAAAGCAGACAAAGGATATGATAATAAAATCGGGGCGAGTGGATTTGAACCACCGACCTCTTGGTCCCGAACCAAGCGCTCTAGCCAGGCTGAGCCACGCCCCGATGTTTAGATTCCTTCAAGAAAACGCTTAACGCCTCTTTTCTTTATCTTGTTTTCCAGTCTAACTGCCTCAGGCCTTGTACTACATGAGAAAGATTTAACCAGCTCCCAAGGCACTCCGGCCTTAGTAAACTTATCTTCGCCGGAATTATGCTCTCCTAAACGGTTACCAAGATCTTGGGTGCTACCCGTATAATATTTTGCCAGCTTCCTACTATACAATATATAAGGATAATATCTTTTGACCAAGCCGTCAAGAAAAAATGTAAACACCAGCCGCCCGGATAAAATGAATTTTTAATATCTTGACGACAGCATCCTTTGTGATGTACCATACGGCTATGTTTTCATTACGGACCAAGATTAATATCAGCCTTATCGCTTTAGTCCTGATTATCGGCGTCATCTCCGTCCTGGTGGGCATCTATTTTATCGACGAAGGCGTTATCAAGCAGGCCCGGGAAAAAGTCGGCACGGATCTTAATTCGGCCCGAGAAATCTATAAGCGCGAAGTCAACAGTCTGAAAGACATGATTCGCCTGACATCGGAAAGATTCTACATCAAAGAGGCACTGATAAAAAACGATCTGCCCAAGCTGATCAGCGAAATGGTCAAAATCCAGCAGCGCGAAGGAACCGATATCCTTAACCTGACCGACAGCCAGGGACGGATTATCGTCCGGGCGCGCAATCCAAAGCTGGCCGGCGATGACCAGAGCGCCTGCCCGGTTATCCAGCTGGTTTTGGCCAATAAGGAAGTAGTCGGTTCTACTGAAATTATTACGCGGGAGGAATTAGCCAAGGAATCTCCGGAATTGGTTGACCGAGCCTGCATCCAGAGTATTCCCACGCCTAAGGCTAAGCCGCTGTCCAGAACCGAAAATACCGCCGGCATGGTCCTTAAGGCCGCGGCGCCCCTGCTCGACGCCAACGGTAACCTGCTGGGCGTGCTTTACGGCTGTAAATTACTCAACCGCGATTACGCCATTGTCGACGAAATCAAGGAGACGGTCTTCCTGAAGCAGACCTATCAGGGCCGGGATATCGGCACTGCCACCATCTTCCAGGATGATTTGCGTATATCCACCAATGTGCGCAACCCGGATAATACCCGGGCCATCGGCACCCGCGTCTCCGAGGAAGTCTATGACCAGGTGTTGACAAAAGGCCAGCCCTGGTTTGACCGGGCCTTTGTGGTTAATGACTGGTACCTGACCGCCTATGAGCCCATCCGCAACAGCCATCAGAAAATTATCGGGATTCTTTATGTCGGCATTCTGGAAAAGAAGTTCACCGATATGAAGAAGCAGACTATCATGATTTTCCTGGGCATCTCTTTCCTGGGGATAATCATCGCGCTGACCGTATCATACTTCCTGCTTCGTGACGTAAATAAGTCCATCAGCCAGTTGGTCAAGGCCTCGCAACAACTGGCCCAGGGCAACTATGAACACCGAATAAATATTAAGGCCCATACCGAACTGGCCGAACTGTCCAACGCCTTTAATTCCATGATTGACGCCATTGAGCAGCGCGATGAGCAGTTGAAAAAGCGCACCCAGGAAGAGCTGATGAAAGCCGAACGTCTGGCTATGATCGGCCGACTGGCTTCCGGCGTGGCCCATGAAATCAATAACCCGCTGGGCGGTATCCTGCTTTACAGCGGGCTGGTCATCGAAGACCCCAATATCCAGGGTATCAGCCGGGATAATATGGAAAAGGTCATTAATGAGGCCACCAGGTGCAAGAAAATTGTCAAGGGACTGCTTGATTTCGCCCGCCAGAATAAACCTGAGACCAAGCCGGTTAACGTCAACGAATTACTGGAGACCACTTTAGCCCTGGTTATCAAACAGTCGATTTTCCATAATATTAAAATAGAGAAAATACTCCGGCCTGATTTGCCGTTCAGCCCGATGGACGGAAGCCAAATCCAACAGGTGTTTATTAATATTATCATGAACGCGACTGAGGCGATGCAGGGAACGGGAACCCTTACCATCACTACCCGGTTATCAGCCGATAATAAATTCTTGGAGATTGAATTAGCCGACACCGGCTGCGGCATGACACCCGAGGTGATGGCCAAGATATTCGAGCCGTTCTTCACGACCAAAGAGGTCGGTAAAGGCACCGGACTGGGACTGGCGATAAGTTACGGCATTATTGAAAAACACCAGGGAAAACTGGACGTTAAAAGTGAGGCCGGCAAAGGAGCCGTCTTTACAATCAGCCTACCCTTTAATCCTACGGCTGGACCAAAAACCTGATAACTAATGTATAATATCTTGGTTGTTGACGACGAGGAAAGCATCCGCTCGGCCTGCCAGCAGATACTTTCGGCCGCCGGATACAATGTGACTGTCGCGGAAAACGGGCTAATCGGCCTGGCCGCCGCGCAAAAAGAGGCCTTTGATATCGCCATTCTCGATTTGAATATGCCCGGAATGAACGGAATGGACCTGCTCAAGAAAATCAAAGAGGATAATCCCCTGACGATTGTCATCATCATCACCGGCTACGCCACGATTGAGTCCTCGGTTGAGGCAATGCGTGCCGGGGCTTATGATTTCATACCCAAACCATTCACTCCGATTGAACTGAAGCTGATGGTTGAGCGAAGCCTGGAAAAAAAGGCGCTGATGGCTGAGAATGAAAGCTTGCATCAGGAACTCAAGGACAAGGTCGGCGATGATCTGATAATCGGCCAAAGCGAGGAAATGAAAAAGGTTCATAACCTAATACTTAAAGTCGGGCCGACCGACAGCACGGTCCTGATTACGGGCGAAAGCGGCACTGGCAAGGAGTTGATTGCCCGGGCCATCTGCCAGTACAGCCTGCGCCGAGATAAGCCGTTCGTGGTGACTGATTGCGGGGCTTTGGTTGAGAATCTGTTTGAGAGCGAGCTTTTCGGACACGTCAAAGGCGCCTTTACCGGCGCTTCATCCACCAAGCACGGACGCTTTGAGCTGGCCAACAATGGCACACTCTTCTTTGACGAGATTGGCAATATCAGTCTGAACGTCCAGGCCAAGCTCCTGAGAGCAATCCAGGAAAGGGAAATCACCAAGGTCGGCGGTACCCAGGTGACTAAGATTGATGTCCGGATTATCGCCGCCACTAACAAGGATTTAAGCCAAGCTGTCCGGGACGGCACTTTCCGGGACGACCTTTTCTATCGGCTAAGCGTGGTGCCGATATACCTGCCGCCCTTGCGCCAGCGCAAGGAGAATATTAAATTGCTGGCCAGTTATTTCCTGGAAAAGTTTAATAAACAACGGAAAAAAGAAATCAGGACTATTTCTGCCGAGGCAATGGACATCTTGGCCAATTACCACTGGCCCGGCAATGTCCGCGAACTGGAAAATACGATTGAACGCGCGGTCGTCCTGACCGAAGGGGATATCATCCAAGCTAACGATCTAGTTCATCTCTGTAACGCCAACCGGACCCTGCCGACCCAAAACAAGAAATTAGGGCATCTGGCTGAAGTGGAAAAAGAGCATATTATGCAGGTGCTTAAGATGCTCAACGATAATAAAACCAAAACCGCTCAGTTTTTGGGTATCGACCGCAAGACCCTCCAGCGTAAAATGACTAAATACGGGCTATTTGACTCAAAAGACTAATTCCAGGCAGTCATTGAGGCAAAATGACCCACTTCCGAGGCGTTTCGCCACAGTTATCATTTAAAAAGCACCACTAAGACAATTTAATTAAATAATTATTTTACTTAAATATAGCTAAATCATAGATTTAGCACAATCGTGACAAATTTCACAATATTGGCACCATAGTTGCATATAGACATAGTAGCAGTATAACCTTAGGTTAATGATTGGCCCGAAGTGGAAAGGAGCCGATAATGGAAAAGAAAATATTAATAATTGATGACAATCTGGACTATGCTGACTCGATAAAAATAATCCTGGAAAGCGCTAAATATAAAGTCGATGTGGCGACCAGCTCTGACATAGCCACAAAGAAGCTGGAAGCTGAGGTCCCGGACCTGATTATCCTGGACATCATGATGCAGAAAGGCGCCGAGGGTATTATTATCTCCCGCAAGCTTAAAAAAGACCCCCGACTGACTAAGGTTCCGGTGATTATGCTGACCTCGATTACCAAGCAAACCGGATTCCGCTTTATTGAAAAGGACCCGCGCGATAAGAGATTTTTGCCGGTAGAGGAATTCATTGAAAAGCCGGTATTGCCGGATGTGCTTCTGAATAAAGTAAAGGCATTATTGGATAAAACGACGTAACCCGGAAACGACGGGCCGGATAGCCAAAACAAAGATGACATTATTAACCAACCGGATATTAATCATAGATCCGAAAGCGGATTTTGCCCAGGAGTTAGCGGGGCTGCTTTCGCGCAAGGGTTATGATGTGGAAATGTGCAAAGGGCTGATTGACGCCATCCAACGCATTAAGAATGTTAAATTCAATTGCGTGCTAATGAATACCAAACTGCCGGAGATTATGGGCTCGGAAGCTGTGCCGGTCCTAAAGGCGATTGATCCGGCATTAAAGATAATCATGATGGCTGATGAAAATACTATGGAGATAGAAAAAGAGGTTCGCAAACAGGATGTCTTCTACTATTACATTAAATCCTTTGACCGAACTGAGCTGGAATTAGCCGTTTCTGAAATATGCAAGCAAACAGCTCAACCGAAAAAGCCCTGATTTTATTATGAAGAATCTGTCCAAAGTCCTGGTGATTGACGACGAGAAATCTATCCGGGATTCCTGTTGCCAATTTCTGGGCAAAAGATGCGGTCAGGTTGAATCAGCCGAGAACGCATCAATCGGGATAGAGAAAGTAAAGACATTCAATCCGGACTTGGTGCTGGTGGACCTGAAAATGCCCGGGATGAGCGGCCTGGAATTTCTGGAAAAGGTCAAGCTGATTGACCCGCAAATCGTCTCGGTGGTGATTACCGGCTACGCCACGCTGGATTCGGCGATTGACGCGATGAAATGCGGGGCTTATGATTTCCTGCCCAAGCCCTTCGGGCCGGATGAACTCTGGATTATCGTTCAACGCGGACTGGAAAAACGCAGGCTGATACTGGCTACAACCAAAATGCAGGAAGAAAAGGAAAGAATGAATAATTTCTTCATCACCATGGTCTCGCACCAGATGAAAAGCCCGATTGCCACCGCCCAGCAAAATCTTGAAGTCATCCTGGGTAATTATGTCGGCGAAGTACCAGAAAAACAGAAGAAACTCCTGGTGACGATGCGGCATACCCTGGAAGGATTACTTCATTTAATCAAGGATTTGCTGGTGCTGCTCAAAATAAACCATGGCGATATCCAGAAAACCTCAGAAGCCATCGCATTGAATACGGCGATTATCGAGGTGATTCAAGACCAGCAAGGATTAGCCGACGAGAAAAAAGTGACGCTCAAACTAAACCAGTCTGGCCTGGACATGGTCAAAGGCGACCGGCAGAGCCTGAAACAATTATTCAGCAACCTAATAAATAACTCCATAAAATTCAACCGGACTGGTGGAGAAGTAAATATCAGCATAAAAGAGCATGGCAACAACATTGAAACATCCGTAACTGATACCGGAATCGGTATCGCCATAGACGAATTATCATCAATATTTGACGAATTTCACCGGGTCAGGAACGAACAGACCAAATCCATCGGCGGAACCGGACTGGGATTATCAATTGCTAAGAAAATCGCGGAATTGCATTCCGGGTCGATTGAGGCGGCCAGCCAAATCGGCCAGGGCAGCACCTTCACGGTTATTTTACCACGACTGAATACCTGATAGAAAGCTTAGATTGACAACATGATGAAACAAAACTCAGACCTGCCAAAAAAGGCCTCAAACTGCCAAACAAAGAGACAGGAGATTAAAAATGGAGAATAAAACAACGGTTCTGGTGATTGACGATGAAGAACCCATCAGGGACTCTTGCCGCCAGGTATTAACCAACGACGGTTACCGGGTTGATGTGGCGGAAGACGGATTAATCGGATTAAAAAAAGTAAAGGAATTAAAACCGGACCTGGTCCTGGTTGACCTGAAGATGCCGGGGTTAAGCGGACTGGAACTGCTGGAAAAGATTAACGCTTTTGACCCAACCATAATCAGTGTGGTCGCCACGGGCTATGCCACGGTGGAAGCCGCCACTCAGGCCATGAAGCTGGGCGCCTATGATGTGCTCACCAAGCCATTCCAGCCAGACGAACTGCGCAGCTTGGTTAAAAGAGGCCTGGAAAAAAGGCGCCTCCTGGTGGATGACAATGCTTCCCGCCGGGAAAAGGAGAAAAAACAAGGCGAGATGATTAAGTCGCTCTCACAGCAACTGGCTACCCCGCTAAACAGCATCAAGGAGAAAATCAGCAAAATACACAAGGCCTCCGGCCAGTTACCGGCTGACACCTATGAAGGCATCAACGACTATGTCAACAGCATCATCAATATGACCGAGAAGTGGCAGGATTTCTTCGGCATTGACCGGGAGAAAATCGCCAAGAACATTCGGACCATCCCGACCGAGAAAATACTCAGCGAAGTCGTTGAATCACTTAAGCCGCTGGCCGAAAAACACCAGGTCACCTTCCATTATAACTACCCGGCCAACATCCCTAATATCAAAGGGAATTCCGACTCGCTCAAAAAAGTATTTTATCACCTGATTACTAACGCGATTAAATTCAATAAGGCCGGAGGTAAAATCACGATCACGGTTCAAGACCGGGGCGCCAAGTTGGAAATCACCATCGCCGATACCGGCTTGGGCATTGCCAGAAGCGAATTGCCTTTCATATTCGATGAGTTCTATCACGGAAAACAGGACGACCCGTACAAATCCAACGGCACCGGGCTGGGGCTTTCATTTGCCAAGAAGATAGTCGATATCCACGAAGGCGCCATCAAGGTGGACAGCATTGCTGGTAAAGGCAGCTCTTTCATGGTCAGCCTGCCCAAGGATATGACGGTCAAACCGAAAGTGGCCATCTTTGATTTCGCTTCCTGTGAGGGCTGCGAACTGCAGATAGTCAATCTTGAGGAAGCCATTATTGACGTGGTCGGCAAGGTGGACATCGTCGCCTTCCGCGAAGCGATGGTGGAGCATTCGGATGACTATGATGTCGCATTTATTGAAGGCGCTTGTATCCGCCCGATTGACGAGGAGAAACTCAAGCAAATCCGGGCCCGGGCTAAAATCGTCGTGGCCATCGGAGCCTGCGCCTGCAACGGCGGCGTGCCCAAGATGAAAAATCATCTTTCCGAAAAAGAATCTCAGGCACTGGTTTATAATAATAACCCGGCACTGGCTAATAACCCGATTTTCAACACCCATCCCGCCAAGGCCATTGACGAAGTGATTGAGGTTGATTTCTATATCCGGGGTTGTCCGATAAAACAGGACCAAATTCTGTATTATGTCAACAGATTCGTAAACATCCTGCCCAGAAAAAACCTGGATTTAAGGTTCGAAATCAGCAACCCGGCCAAAGCCACGGACACCCGCTCGCTGATTCAGTATAATCCCAACAAATGCATCCTGTGCCGGCGCTGCGACGCGATTTGCCGGCACGCCCTGGGGGTAGACGCGCTGAGCATTACAGGAAAAGGCACCACGGTAACGGTTTCCACGCCGGGTAATGTCGGGTTTGACAAAAACGGCTGCATTCACTGCGGGCAGTGCGCGGCGGCCTGTCCGGTCGGCGCCCTGGAAGTCGCATCTGATGTCACCAAGCTGGCCAAAGGCCTGACCAATAAGAAAAAGAATTTTATCATGGCCATTGATTCGGTAGCGCTGGCTTCCCTGGGTGAAGGATATCCCGGACTGCGGTTATTCACGCCGGCCGAAACAGAAAAACTGGTGATTAACTCCTTAAGGAAAATAGGATTCAATCGGGTGGTGCAATACGAGCATTATTTCGGCGAATCGCTTAAGCACGACCTTAAAAATAAGAATGAGAACAAATCCCGAATGCTCTCCTGGTGCGCCGGGGCTTTTAACTTCGCCCGGCACAAGCCATTGAATCACAAGCTGGAAATAAACGACCAGAAAGCTCCTTGGAATCTGCTGATTGATGAGTTCGCCGGGCCGAATGACGCTGTTTATCTGCTCACCCCGTGCACGGCTTTAAAAGGCGTTGACGGCCTAGCTGGCGCGCTTTCGGCCATGGACCTGACGACGCTCTTGAAGCTGACCGAGACCCGGCTGGAAAACGCCGATTACCAGAAAGGCGCCTATGACGGTCCGACCGTCAAGCGAAAAGAAATCCACCGGGGCGTTCATTCCCCGGAAACCATCCATGATTATCCGGTGTTGTCCCAGATGATTACCATTGGGATTGACAAGGCCCTGCCATCCGGCAACGGGCATCTGACGGAACTGCACCCCTGCCTGATGAAATGCCTAAGCGGCGGCGGCAATCACCCGACTGTTGATAAGAAAACTATAACCAACCGCAAAAACTGGCTGGAACTGTTATGGGAGGGAAAATAAATGACACAGCAAGAAATGTCAGCGCTTGATGAAATTATCAGCGGCATAGACCAGCCGAATATCTTTAAAATCCGGCTGTTGCAGCATGTCCAGAAAAAATACGGGTATATTAAAGACGAGCATCTCGATTACCTGGCGAAAAGAATCGGCACAACCGCCATGGACCTTTACGGCATCGCCACTTTTTACGACCAGTTTAATCTGAACGCCCCGGGCCGGCATATGATTTATGTCTGCGAAGGAACCACCTGCCATGTCAAGGGCGGCAAAGCCATCAGGGAAAAGCTCAAGGAGCTGCTGGGCATTGAAGTCCGGCAGACCACCGCAGACGGGCGGTTCTCATTGAAATCAGCCCGGTGCCTGGGCTGCTGCGGGCTGGCGCCGGTTATTATGGTAGATGATAAATCATTCGGCCGGGTGAAGCCGCAAAAGATTCCGCAAATACTTTCTGAATTTAAATAGACCGTTAATAGGAGATTGAGTAAATGAAAATAAAAGACATTACCGACATCAATGAACTAGCCAAATCAGGATTAAACCGGCTGGAAAGCGACACACCCCAGTTGCTCTTTGGGTTGGGCACCTGCGGAATCGCCTGCAACTGTACGCCCCTGCAGGAATTCGCCACCAAGTACCTGGCTAAGAAGAAATTCAAGGCGGATTTTGTCCCGGTCGGCTGCATCGGCATGTGCTACGCCGAGCCGCTGGTGGACGTAAAACTGCCCGGCCAGCCCCGGGTGACTTACGGTTTCCTTGACCAGGCCAAGCTGAAAAGAATCCTGGATGAGCACGTCCTGGGCGGCCAGCCGGTCAAGGAACTGGCGCTGGCCCAGTTATCCAACGAAATTTCCGAGTGCGGATTCGGCACTATTAAATACGATAATAAATTCGCAGGCATTCCCACCTATCAGGAGATGCCTTTTTTCACCAAGCAGAAAAGAATCGCCCTGCGCAACTGCGGAATTATCGACCCGATTGACATCGGCCAGTACGCGGCCAGAGGCGGCATCCGCTCGGCGCATAAGGTCCTGAACCTGATGTCTCCCTCGGCGGTGATTGACGAAGTCAAAAGATCAGCCATCCGGGGCCGGGGCGGCGCCGGATTTCCGACCAGCACCAAATGGGAATTCGCCCGGAACAGCAAAGCCGACCAGAAATATATCATCTGCAACGCCGACGAGGGCGATCCCGGCGCCTATGCCAACCGCGGCCTGCTTGAAGGCGACCCCTATGCCGTGCTGGAAGGCATGATTATCGGCGCCTACGCCATCGGCGCTTCACAAGGCTATATCTACTGCCGAGCCGAGTATCCGCTGGCCATTGACCGGCTGAAAATCGCCATTGCCGAATGCGAAAAGCGTGGTATGCTCGGCCAAAATATCCTCGGCTCAAAATTCTCATTCAATATCGGGATTGTTGAAGGCGCCGGCGCTTTTGTCTGCGGCGAAGAAACCGCGCTGATCGGCTCTATCCAGGGCCGCCGGGGCGAACCCAAGCCCAGACCGCCCTATCCGGCGGTTTCCGGCCTGTTTGGTAAACCGACTATTATCAATAACGTCGAAACCCTGGCCAATATGCCGCTGATTATTGAAAAGGGCGGCTACTGGCTATCAACTATCGGCACCGAAGGCAGCAAAGGCACCAAGGTCTTTTCGCTGGTCGGCAAAATCGAGCGCGCCGGATTGGTGGAAATCCCGATGGGCACATTCCTGAAAGACATCATTTATGAAATCGGCGGCGGCTGCCCGGATGGCCGGAAATTCAAAGCAGTTCAGACCGGCGGCCCGTCCGGCGGCTGCATCACAACAGAAAACCTGGGCGTAGCCGTGGACTACGAGACGCTTAAGGCGTTGGGTTCAATCGTCGGCTCAGGCGGCATGGTAGTCATGGACGAAGACACCTGCATGGTGGAAATCGCCCGCTACTTCCTGTCATTCACCGGAGAAGAATCCTGCGGCCAGTGCACGCCCTGCCGGTACGGCCTGCGCAAGATGTTAAGAATACTGGAAAAGATTACCATCGGTAAAGGCCGGCTGTCGGATATCGAACTGCTGGAAAAAGTGGCTCTGACTGTCCGGGACACCTCGCTGTGCGCTTTAGGCGGAACAGCGCCGAACCCGGTGCTGACCACCCTGAAATATTTCAAGGATGAATATCTCGAGCACATAAAGAATAAACACTGCCGGGCCTCGGTCTGCGCCACCCTGTTCAAGGCGCCCTGCCAGAATACCTGCCCGGCCGGCACCGATGTGCCCAGCTATATCCAGCTGATAAAAGAAAACCGCCTGAAAGAGGCCTATGAAGTCAACATGGAATATAACCCGTTTCCGAGCATCTGCAGCCGGGTCTGCGAGCATGTCTGCGAATCCAGATGCCAGCGCAAGCAGATTGACGAACCTATCGCCATCCGCTCATTAAAAAGAGTCTGCGCTGACGCCTTATTTGCAAAAAAAGATTACAAGCCAAAGATTGTTCATCTGAATAAGATGAATAAAAAGATAGCCGTGGTCGGCGGCGGACCGGCCGGCTTAAGCGCGGCATATTACCTGGCTCGGCTGGGCTACGACCCGACCGTATTTGAATCAGCCGATAAACTGGGCGGAATGCTCCGGTACGCGATTCCGTCCTACCGCCTGCCGCATGATGTCATTGAAAAGGAAATCGAGAATATCCTGGCCCAGGGTATCCAGGCCAAATGCAACATGGCCGTGGGCAAGGATATCAAGCTGTCCCAGCTGATAAAGGATTATGACGCAGTCTGCCTGGCAGTCGGCGCGCAGGCTGACAAGAAACTGGAGCTGGAAAATGAAAACCTGCCTAATATTATCCCCGGGCTTAAATTCCTGAGGGATGTCAGCAATAACAAAGATACCAAGCTGGGCAAAGAAATTATCGTCATCGGCGGCGGCAACGTAGCTATTGACGTAGCCCGCTCGGCCCTGAGAAAAGGCGCGGCTAAAGTTACCATCTGTTACCGGCGCGAAGAAGACGACATGCCGGCGTACCCTGAAGAAATCCTTCAGGCAAAAGAAGAAGGCGTCCGGTTTATATTCGCCATTGCCCCGGAAAAAGTCCTGCATAAAGATGGCAAGGCCACCGGAATGCTCTTCAGGAAAATGAAGGCATCAGACTATAGCAAATTCGGACGGCGCAATTTCGTGCCCGGCCAGGAAACCGTGGAAGTCAAGGCTGCCAACATCATCGTGGCTATCGGACAGTCAATGCTCACCGAATTCGCCAAGGAATTCGCCGAGAAGCTGGTCAGTAAGGGAACCTTAATCAGCGCGGATAAGGAAGCCCTGAATACCGCCCTGGACAAGGTTTTTGCCGCCGGCGACGCCGTGACCGGCCCGGCCAGCGTTATCGAAGCCATCGCCCAAGGCAAGCAGGCCGCCCGGAGCATTGACAAAAAACTGAGCGGCTTGGACCGCTTTGAGGAATTAGCCCAATTAACCAAGTATGAATTCTCCATGGAAGAACCCAAAAATACCGACAAAATGACAAGAGAACATCCGGTTGAAATTCCGGTAGCCCAGCGCAAAAATAGCTTTGCTGAAGTGGTTATGTGTTACGATAAAAAAGCCTGCCAGAAGGAATCGGACAGATGCTTGCGCTGTGATTTATCCCGACCGCCGGAATCAGAATCGGAATCAGCCAGAAGCGGCGAGTTGCAAACAACTACGAGCAGATAGGAGAGAGTAAATGAAAATTATCATTGACGACAAAGAAATAACCTGCAAGCCGGGTCAGACCGTGCTGGAAGTGGCGCTGGACAACAACATTGATATCCCAACCATGTGCTACAATCCGCTCTTCGGCAAGCATCATTCAGGCACCTGCCGGGTCTGCCTGGTCGAGGTCCTGGTCGGCGGCAAAATCGGGATGGAGCCGGCCTGCAACCTGGCTGTGGCCGAAGGGCTGGCTGTTTCGACCAAAAACGATAAGGTCTATAACGCCCGCCGGACCATGCTGGAACTGCTTCTGTCCGAGCACGTCCAGGACTGCCGCAATTGCCCGTCCAGCGGGAACTGCAATCTGGCCCGGCTCTGCCGGGATTATGACATCAACGGGGTGCCGGTCTGCGCCGAATGCCCGAACCAGAAAGAGGCCTGCCTGCTGACCAAGAAAATACTCTGCCTCGGGCCGGTCACCTACGCCAACTGCGGCGCCTATTGCACCCGGCTGGGCGAGCGTTGCGAAGGCTGCCATTCGGTGCTGTTCAACAAGGATGTCCTGGGCTTCGCCGCCAAGGCCTACAAGGAAAATGGCATCGCCATGGCTGATGTCATCAGGGCGGCCCAGGTGTTCTCTTTTGAAAAATCCAGGAATCTAGAACAGATTACCAAGTAGATTGTAAAAAGTATAAACTATTACCGCCCGTATCAGGCGGGCAGGAGGATGACGAATGCCTAAGACGATTGTAATTGAATCCAAACATATTGCCCGGATTGAAGGCCATGGCAACGTGGTCCTGAACGCCAAAGACGGCAAGATAGAAAAAATCCAGTGGCAGGTGCCGGAAGCGCCGCGTTTCTTTGAAGCCATGGTGGTCGGGCGCGACTATTTCGAAATAGCCCGGATTGTCTCGCGCATCTGCGGCATCTGCTCCATATCGCACAGCCTGGCCTCGCTCAAAGCCACCGAGAGCGCTATGGGCATCCAGGTATCGGACCAGGTCAAAAATCTCCGAAACCTGGCCAAGCACAGCGAGATGATCCAGAGCCACATCCTCCATGCCGGCTACCTGGTAGCTCCGGACCTGTTCCGGGTCGGCAGCGTCCTGCCCTTGGTCAGCTCGCATACTGACGCGGTGGTCAAAATCATCGGCATCCACCGAATGGCTAACGAAATGTCAGATTGGATGTGCGGCCGGACCACTCACCCAATCTCATTCGTAGTCGGCGGATTCAGCCGCCTGCCCGTGGCTAAGGAATTAATCAATTTCCGCAACCGCCTCCAGGCCTCGATTGACACCGTGCTGGAGATAGTTGACCTGGTTTATTCAGTCCGGGCCGGACTGCCGGATTTCAAGCGGGAAACAGAATATATCGCCCTGACGGCTGATAATCTTTACGACCCCTACGACGCATTTATCGGCTCGACCGACACCGGCCGTCACAAACTTGAGGACTACCTGTCAATAACTAATGAATATGTGGTGCCGCAATCCACGGCCAAATTCACCAAGCACAAAAGAGACTCCTATATGGTCGGCGCCATGGCCCGGTTCAATCTCAATCATAAAAAGCTCAGCCCGCTGGCGCAAAAGGTGGCTGAAAAATTCGGCCTGAATCCGCCGCTGATTAACCCGTTCCTCAATACCGTAGTCCAGCTGGCCGAGCTGGCTAACTCCATCGAGGAATCCATCGGAATCATAGACGGACTGCTTAAAAACGGCATCAAGGAGGAAAAAGCGGACATCAAGGTTCGGGCCGGCCGGGGCGTCGGGGCGGTCGAAGCGCCGCGCGGCATCCTCTTCCACGACTACACCATTGATAAAAACGGCAAGTGCGTCAAGGCCAACTGCATTATCCCGACTAACCAGAACCACGCTAATATCCAGAAGGATATGGAGGCGTTCGCGCCGACCCTGCTGCAAAAACCGGAATCGGAAATCAAGCTGAATCTGGAAATGCTGGTCCGGGCCTATGACCCATGCGTGTCCTGCTCAACGCATTACCTGAAGATAAAGATAAACAAATGAAAACCGATTGCTTAACCGAAGTTAAGGCGAAAACCGGGCTGACCGGACTGGTCTGTGTCGGTAATAATCTGATGGGCGATGACGGCATCGGCATCATCCTATCCGAATTGCTCAGGAATGAATCACTGCCCAAGCAGGTCCGGGTGCTGGAAAAAGGCACCAGCCAGTTGTCCGTGTTCTACGCCTTAAGCGAGCTGGACCGGGCCATCATCATTGACGCGGTGGATTTTGGCGGTCGGCCCGGCGAGACCCGCCTCTTCGCGCTGAAGGATGTGGTCACCGATAAGGACTGTTCGGGCTTGTCACTGCACGAATGCGACCTGCTGGCGATTATTGATTTATTCAACAAACTCAATATCCAACCGCCGGCCATCACTATTTACGCCATCCAGCCGGAGACGATAATACCGGGAGCCGGATTATCGCCGGCATTAATGGCAAAACTGCCCGAATATCTAAAAGAAATCATTAAATTATCAGCCCCGCCGAATGGGGCGTTATAACCGGTTAAAACCATTAAACTTAAAGAAAGGCAGGAACGCCAGAAGCTGACTGCTGAAAAATGAAAATAAGTGGGGAGCGCCGCCACAACTGTCTTCACGGCCGAACACTCGGCCGATTAATCAACAAACCTATTTCCCTCCAAGCGCTCCCCATTTATCTTCATAAAGCACCGGCATGCTACGCCTCTTTTTTAAGCTAATATGCGTCATCATAGCAAAATCAGGAATCACTGGGCACGCCCAAGCCCCATTTTTTGGATGATAACACGCGGCTGATAATAAAATAATTTTCCTTGACACTAATAAGATAATCCTGTTATAAATACTGCCGGATTCGGGATTAATCAGAATGGTTTCTCATGCCATTACTGTTAGTTTAAGTCCCGGGTAGATGTGATAAGTTCCCTGCCTGCCGGCAGGCAGGCGCGATTTAACGATAGTTATCCTGTTAGGGATTGCCACGAAGGGGAAAATTAACTATGCCGACGAAACATTCGCATATTAAGACATCTGATACCAACCCTCAACTTAGACCTGATAAATCCAGCGGCGCTGGCGGCCATTTTGGACAGATGAAATTTACCGAGCTCTTCATCTCATCCAGCAAACTGATATCGGTCTATACCGAAAAAACCTTCGCTCCGCCCACCGACATCTACGAAACCGACAAGGAAATCGTCATCCGCTGCGAGATTGCCGGCATGAAGCCGGAGGAAATCAACATCTCGTTCGACGATAACAATCACCTGCTGATTTCCGGCTGCCGGGACGAGCGGGACGCCCGGGTCAAGCGTAATTTCCGCCAGATGGAAATCAATTACGGCAAATTTGAAAAAGCCATCGAGGTCCATTGCGGCATCGAACCGGAAAAGACCGAGGCTCACTATAAGGACGGCTTCCTCGAGGTGGCTATCCCCAAATCTAACCTGCCTGCCGGTAGGCACGGGAAATCAGCCGGACATCACGCTTCCACGGTTTCGGACGGACACATAACCATCAGGCATATTGAAATCATCTCTCCGCCTTCGGCGAGACCTCGCCTGCGGGCGGGCGGCCCGATTACCTGCGAGGAGGGCGAAGATGAGTAACGACGACAACATTCTGAAACCCGAAGGCGCGCTTCCCAACCCCGTGGAAACTGCACCGGTCCTGCCGGAACAGGATAAACCAACCATAGCCCTGCCCAGCCGGGTCACGATGGAATTGCCCATTATGACCATCCGGGACCTGATTGTCTATCCGGGCACAGTCCTGCCCTTGATTATCTCTCAAAAAGAAGCCACCCAATTGATTGACGACGTAGTCGCCACAACCAAGACCTTCGGTTTTATCGCCATTAAACCATCAGCATTGTTTGACCGTGAATCCGTCACTATCGGCGAAGAAGGCGAGTTAGAGGAAATTCCCAATGAAGAAGGCATTGCCGAGCCAGAAGAAGACATAATTGCACCGCCCAAACCACCGGCCATACCCGAAATCCCAATTGTTCCGGTTGATATGGATATCAAGCCGACTGATTTATACGAATACGGCTGCCGGGTTGAGGTGGCCAAGATGTTCAAGTATCCGGACGGCACCACCCGCCTGCTGGTCCAGGGCATCGAGCGCATCAAACTGGACGGCATCATCGAGCGCAAGCCCTATCTCAAGGCCCGGGTCCTGATTGCCAAGGAAAACGTCGAGCGGAGCGCCGAGACTGAGGCCCTCTCCCGCACGGCCGTGAATCTCTTTATGGAAATCGTCAAGCAGATACCCTATCTGCCCATGGATGAACTCAAACTGGCCGCCATGAATATCTCCTCGCCACTGACCATGTGCTATTTCATCGCCTCCAATATGAATTTCCCAATGGAGGAAAAACAGAAAGTCCTGGAACTGGACAGCATCAAGGATAAACTGGAGCGCCTGATTCGGCTGCTCAACCGGGAGGCCGAGGTCATGCGCCTGGGCAACCGGATTCAGACCGAAATCAAGGACGAAATCACCAAGGCCCAGCGCGAAGTAATCCTGCGCGAGCAGATGCGCATCATCCAGCGCGAACTGGGCGAAGGCGAAGGCAAGAATACCGAAATCCCCAAATTAAAGGAACAGCTGGCCAAGGCCAAACTGCCGGCCGAAGCCCAGAAGATTGCCGATGAGGAACTCACCCGGCTGGCCCGGATTCATCCCTCATCCGCTGAATACACCGTGGCCCGGACCTATCTGGACTGGCTGATTAACCTGCCCTGGTCCGTGGCTACCGAGGATAATCTTGATATCAACCGGGCTGAAAAGATTCTCGATGAAGACCACTACGGCCTGGAAAAAATAAAAGAGCGCATCCTGGAATACCTGGCCGTCCGGAAACTGAAAAACGATATGAAAGGCCCAATCCTGTGCCTGGTCGGACCTCCGGGCGTGGGCAAGACCTCGCTGGGCAAATCCATTGCCCGGGCGCTGGGCCGTAAATTCGTCCGCTTCTCCTTAGGCGGCGTGCGTGATGAAGCCGAAATCCGCGGCCACCGCCGGACCTATATCGGAGCCCTGCCCGGCCGGATTATCCAGTGGATTCGCAAAGCCGGCTCCAATAACCCCATCTTTATGCTCGACGAGGTCGACAAAATCGGCTCGGACTTCCGGGGCGACCCGGCCTCGGCGCTCTTAGAAGTCCTGGACCCGGAACAGAACAACACCTTCTCGGACCACTACCTGGAGGTGGACTTTGACCTGTCATCGGTCATGTTCATCACCACGGCCAATATCCTGGACACCATTCCATCGGCGTTGAGAGACCGGATGGAGGTGCTGGAACTGGCCGGCTATATTGCCGAGGAAAAGGTCAAAATCGCCCAGGAACATCTCGTGCCCAAGCAATTGGCCGAACACGGCCTGGTCTCCACTGACATCGACTTTAATCCGGAACTGCTTTTAAGAATTATCACGGACTACACCCGGGAAGCCGGGGTGCGCAACCTGGAACGGGAAATCGCCACGGTCTGCCGTAAGGTAGCCAAGAACAAGGCCTCATTGATGCCCGTCCGAACGGTTCAGCCGGGCGGAGGCCAGAAAACTCCGGGCAAACCGGCGGCAAAGCCCACGGTCCAGAACATCGATGATTTCCTGGGCCCGATAAAATTCTTCGCCGAGATAGCCGGCCGCAAACCCGATGTTGGCGTGGCTACCGGCATGGCCTGGACCCCGGTGGGCGGCGAAATCCTGTTCATCGAAACCACCCGGATGAAAGGAAACGGCGGCCTGATTCTGACCGGGCATCTGGGAGACGTGATGAAAGAATCAGCCCGGGCCGCCCTGAGCTATATCCGGAGCCACTCCAAGCGGCTCAAGATTCCGGACAGCGCCTTTAACGGTTACGACATCCACATCCACGTCCCGGCCGGGGCCACACCCAAGGACGGCCCTTCGGCTGGCGTGGCCATCGGCGTGGCCCTGACCTCGCTCTTCATCAATAAAGCTATCCGCAACGACGTCTCCATGACCGGCGAGATTAATCTCCGGGGCAAGATAATGCCGGTCGGCGGCATCAAGGAAAAGGTAATCGGCGCGCGCCGGGCCGGAATCAAGACCATCATCCTGCCCCGGGAAAACGAAAAAGACCTCAAGGACATCCCCAAGCACATCCAGGAAGGCCTGACCTTTAAGCTCATCGACAACCTGGAAGACGCCTTGAAGATTGCGCTGATAGCCAAATCCGGCGGGAAATAAAGCGTCTGATAAATGCGCCTGCCCCGTCGTATGACGGGGCTCAAAATCGCGCTGATAAAACCCCGTTAGAAATGACAGTATCGTGTGCGGTAAAGGTCAAACAAATATTATCCTCGGTTAGTATTAAACATTTCTAATGGGGTAAAATAAGGCCTGAGAAATAAGATTAGGTTGCCTTAGCTTTAAGTTTCCTCAGAAACTTAAGGTCTTCTTTATCCTTGGCGCGTCCGGCCGACTTCTTCATTTGTATCAAATCATCTAATCCGGCAAAATAGGCCATGGTCTTCCCTATTTTATGCTCAACCCGATTCTTCCATACCTGTTCAAATGATATTCCTTTTACAAAAGGATGGATATCGGTTTCCACCAGATACTGCCTGATGAGGACTTTTTTGGTCAGCATATCTGTCAGAGACAAGTCTGCGATATCATAGCCAAATGATTTTAGCGCATGAAGGGTAGCCTTGGCGTTGGCCTGTGTCGGTTTAATGAATATATCAATATCCATCGTGGCGCGGGAGTAGCCGTAGACCGGGAAAGCGGTGGCTCCGATGACCACATAGCAAACCTTATGGTCGTTTAATGATTTCAAAAGGTCTGATATATCCATTTTTTAATAAGGTGCGGGCGATGGCCCGAGACCGGCGGAACATCATCCCAAACCGCTCTTGGACGGTCAGGGAACGCTGGTAGTCCAGCTCAAAATCAAGCTCCTTCTCAGGGTCATCCGTCTTTAGTTTGAGTATGGCTGCTTTCTTCTTATGATTCATAGGATATAGTATAACCTTTCAGGCAGTAAAGTCAAGTAAATTAAATGTTACAGCTACCCTACGCTATTCCATAGCTACGTAGTAGCGACAGATAGCCGGTTAGATGTGTCTTGCAAAAACGATGCCCTGTATCATAGTAAAATCACGCCTTTGCTGGCGAGGCGTGTGTCACCGGCCCGTGACCGGCCCTCGGCGACTGCGAGACCACGACGTGAACACGTGTCCCCGGATTACGCAGTAAAATATAATCGCCATAAAATAATTAGGTCATTGACTCATCATTTTTTAAACATCCCCCCTATATTCATAATAGACCGGGAGTATATACTACATAGGCCGGGAGAGGATACTGCATAGGCCGGGAGAGGATACCACATAGACCGGGAGGGGATACTGCATAGCCCGGGAGAGGATACTGCATAGACCGGGAGGGGATACTGCATAGACCGGGAGGGGATACTACATAGACCGGGAGTAGGAAGATACTATCCGGGGGGTACCTCCCCCCTGCCGGCGTAAGGGGTTGAGAAATAAGGGGTTAAATTAATGGAAATAGCCGGAAATGGGGGTTTGGGAATCTAAAATGGCTCTTTTAGCGGCTATTTTAACTCATGATATTTCCACGATTTCATAACCTGTCTTGATGCTTTTAGAGCAGAATTCTCTTCCTTAATAAAATCCTTTACAGTAATTTGTCTTGTTTTAACTAACTTGAATAGTTCTTTTAAGCCATCTGAATTAACAACTATGACGTCAGCTTTTTCTGCTACGGATTCAGCTTCAATCGGCTTTGTATTAACGACAAGAACAGGTCTTACATCACAGATTTCATTATCTATGCGTGCCTTTATTAGTTGAGAAGCCTCATCGATTTTATCTATGTAGTTTTTTTCTGGTGTAGCCAGTTTACAACTTATAACACAAAGTATCCTGTTTTTGGAGTCATAGGATAATAAATCTACAGAGCCTAATGGTTGCCCTTCGCGGTTCTTTTCTATAAAATACTCATATTTATTCAACCATATTGTCGACATCCCCCCGGCATTTAACAATTTACAAACGCTCTCCTCAAATACGTCAGATGCTCCCCACCGTTCAAATTCCTTTTTCTTACCGTTGTCCTTATATAATTTTGACGCCTCTGGCTTTTCTATAACTTTTAAAAGCTCGTCATCAGGCATAAATAAAGAAAGCGCGGTATATAGAGGTGAAGGATAAACTTTACTCGCTAACAGCAGTTCCTGTACCGAATGATATTCTTCATAAATAGGATTCGTAAATTCAGCATACCTTAACTCCAAGTACAAATTGAGTTCTTTTTGGTCTTCAGACGAAATTGTTTTGGTTATGGTCTTTTCTAAAATAAGTTTTTCGGATTCTGATTTGTCGATTTTTTCACTGAAATTACCAGAATTTATGCCGCGGGTATCGTTTGCATACCATCCCAAGAGAAATAACGAACTAACATCTTTATGATAATTAATAGTAATATTAAGTTTTCGTTCCTGAGTTATTTTCGTATCTGTTATCTTGGCATAAATAGGCACAACTATATCAATCTGAGGCGACCCTTCAAATCTGATTTCTAGCTCATTCTGGATTAGATGTTTAATATATCCGTAGCCAAAGTCAGGTAGCACTCTCTTGTATTCTTGATTTATATCAAGTGTTGCAAAGATGTTTCTTATAGGGTCTGATATTCGGGGATTATCCGGTCTTCCTATATACGTGTTAGGATGACTCATGAAAACAGGCCAAGTAGAACCATGACCACTGGATGCATAGAAGCTATCATTGGGACTGTTTTCGATATCTAAATCCCATAAGAAATCAATTTCTGTGTTACAAATCATTAGCTTTCCATTAGTAGCAAGTTCTGTCTTAATACGCTGATATTCATTAATGGGCAGTTGGCACTTGATTAACCTGAATGCTCCATGTTCTTTCTGGTCTGGTAGGGTATTAGTTACAGGTTCATCCATAGAAAATGTCATTTTAGTAGCGATATTAATGAATTGATTGTCGTGATTAATTGCCAGTGTTCCAATATCTATGCTCTTGTAACAAGGCATTAGATGTTGCAGAACGTCTTTTAAAGTGGTCATACTAATTAAGGTAACTGTTTCTTAACAAAAAGGCTTATAAGCGTAAAGATTAAACCTTGATATATCTCTAGAAATAAAGACCCAGGTATTCCGGATTCAGAACCAATATTATGCGATAAATAATTTCTAGTTAGATGCGCTATTAATAAGTGATGGCCACAGATTCCTCTTGGGTTAATCTTGCGGTGTGCTATAATTGCTTCAAGCTTTAATTTATATTCCGATGGCGTACTTGCGCTTGTAATGTTTTGCATATTACTATTTATTGATTGCTCTAATTGTTTGTATGCGGAACCAAATGATTTAATAAGAGCACCCCCAAAATATACTCCTCCGAACCATTCCCCACTGAGATAATCTATAGAAATAACCAAAGACCTGATATGCGCCCACAATGAGATTTCCCAATAAAGTTCGCGATTAGACCAGAGGTCTTCTATTTTATGAAGATGGGAAAGAACGACATCTTGACCGCTCATAACTAATGCATCTATTAATTTGTTGCTCATTTCAGCAAGGATTTGTTCATTGGCAGGTAATATTTTATTAAACCTTTCTATGTTTGGCGGTAAAAGCCAAGACAGGTGTTCTTTTGCTTCTTTACGTTCATCTGGGAAAATCCGCTGTAATTCACCAGAATAGATAGGTATTCCATTGTCTAATCCTACTCCCATTTTCCCTTTATATTGTCCGTCATATTCATCACAGACTTCTTCGAATAACTTTTGGTTTCCATTCATTATCGTTTCCATGGTAACCCTTAAAAATATTTTCATCTCATCTGCCAGTTTGATTTTCTCCCTTTCAAGATATACCTTATATAACTCAACCAATTTTCTAATGAACTTGATCCATTCTTCGTGAGAATGCTTCTCGTATTCATTCTTTTTAATTGTGTTTGTTTTGTTTGTTAATTCTCTAAATAAATCGCCCTCTATAATATAGGTTCGTGAGCGCAGGGATATGTCCAAACTAATGAGAGAGTCTTTCATTATGACATTACAGATTCCTTGGAATAATTCCGTGTATTCGTTTAATTCCGAAGGATTTAAATTCAAGTGACCAGATTTCCAATTAGTTATCTCATTTACTAAAGCAGTATACCTATAATTGATTGCATCTATAACAAAGATCTGCCACGGTGCGTAATAATGAGTAGCAGTATCCTTTTCTATTTCAGTCCCATTTGTATAAGTTACCATTATCTTATAATTTTTCCACGGCTTAAAAGATGATTTATTAGGTTTAGATAAAAACGTATTATGATTAGCGTATGCAACATCTAGAGGATGCCCCTTATCTATTGCTTCAATGAAATAAGAATCTACGGGTGCTCGATATAATCTTAATGTCTTAAGAAGCTCAGACAATTGTTCTAAGTTCGGAATGATTGCTTGTGAATTGTGAATCGTATCAATACCCTCTCTCACAAATTCTTCCGGTTCGACAAGGCGATAAATGGGACAAAGAAACTCTTTCTCTTCATATATTTCTAATTCTCTTTGGAATGTTTCTACTTTATTTGACTTGCAATATTTAATAAACTCTTCAGATGTAAAATATTTATTATCTATATCGTTGAAACTCATATTTAGTGGTATAGAGTGGAAATAGTTTTAAGAATAGGCGTAGCAAGAGAGATACATTTGTCCGCTATTTTATCAGAATTAAGATAAAGACTAAGGTCTGACAACCCATCCCCAAATTCATTATGCAATTCTTCTTCGGTATAGCCACAAAGTGGTATTGTAGCCATATAACCTAATATTGTTTTTCGCCCGCCTCCTTTGGCAACAACCTTCTTCATGTTTCCTATTTGAGGTGGTGCTTTACAATAGTTAATATCCTTTCCGATACCATGTAGCCATGTTTTTCGATAATGATCGTATAGTTTAATTATATTATTCTCAAGAGGTTTAAATTGGGGGTATTCTTTTATTAATGCATTTACTTTAGCCGAAAAACTATGCGTTTTAGGATAAATATTCTTCCTTTTAACAGAACTCCTTCCTCCTTGCAACTCTATTGATATTGCCTTAGCGACTGACTCTGCAGATAAAGCAATGCATCCAAGATATAACTGATGATTCCAGCATTCGATCGTTTCCCTGAAAAGAGCAGCGGCAAACGGGCTATAGAAACTGATAGATTCGTCAATATTTTTTGATAGATTTTGAATGCGAATGCAGGATGTCCAACATCCATTTGGATAAGATATTAGGTAATTATTGTCAGCGCTAAAAGACTCTCCACAATTATAACAAAATTTGGCGTCATCATAACTTTCTTTAGAGCAATTGTTACATTTTTTCATAGATGTGTTCCCTGCGCCCCCGCACTTTTCTGCTGGAAACTCCGGCCTTCGGCCTGGGTCAGTATTACCGCATCTCTATAAAGAGCTTAATTATTACCCCGCTTACACCCTATAGTTCTTTTTCTTTATTCAAGACGATATTCTGGTATTTCTGCATCTCGGCCGGGACCAGCCAGAAATAGTCCTGGCCGGCTTCGTGGCTCATACAGAGTTTTTCCTGGCCCAAGAGCCAGCCGACCGAATACTTGACCGTGTCTATGTCAATATTGATGTCCGCGGCTATCTGGGAAATATCGGTCTTGCCATTCTTGCCTAAATACTGCCAGATGATGCCGGCGGTGGTGCCGTATTTGTCGGCGGTATTAATCCGATTGCCTGTGCCGGCCGGTTGCCCCAGAGCAGGCACTTGGTCTAATTTCGCCTTGAGTTTGGCAAAGTCGCCCTTCATCTTGGCCTGGCCTTCCGGTGTCTTGGAGAATGCCTCTGTCTTCATCACGGTCAGCGTATCCTGCCACTGGGACAGGTCTTTCCGGCATTCCTTGCAGTTTTTGAGATGGGCAAATAATTCTTCCCTGGTGATGTCCATCTTCTGGCCAATCACGAAATGGGTGATGGCCTGCTCGTATTTCCTGCACCCGGCCACCGGCGGCTTATTCTTTGCTTTAGTTGAGTTGTTATTTGCCATATTAATATCCTCCTGGCCCGTACGGGCCATGGCGCCCTTACCCGTTCCGGGTTCTCGCTCTGAGAACTCGTCAGGGTTCGTAGAGTGGCGCCACTTTCTTAACCTCTGAGGTTTACCCCGCACATAATCTATGTGCGGGGGTTTAATCTCTTCTTAATACGATACATTTTATCCCTGAGAGAGGCAACATTCTTGATATTCTTGAATTCTCCCAGGGCGAGTATATCATCCGGCGGCATCTTTTCTATAAAATAGAGTTGCACCAGCCGTTTTTCCTGGCTGTTGAGTTTAGCCATCACCTCTTTGGCCTGTTCCTCTATCTCCTCGTAATCGTCCGGGTCAACCTCGCGGTAGGCCAGGCCATCCGGGTCTAAGAGTTCCTCTTCGGTAAAGACCTCGGAGATAGGCCTGACGAATTTCAGGCGGGCGCGATTCTCGTCGAATACGATTCTCTTGGCCGTTTCAAACAGATATTTCTTAAAAGAGCCGGGGAATTTGGGCGTAAATTTGCCCTGTTTCAGGTTACTTAATACCGTAAAGAAGATAATGCCTCTGGTATCGTCAATAAAGGACTGGTCTTTATAGACGGAGTTCCTCTTGATATAGAAGCCGAGGTGGTTGTAGTAGCGCTCGTAGAGCGTCGCGTAAGAGGCGTCGTCGTTGCAGGAACAGGCAAAGGCCAGGGCTTCGTCTGAGGATGCGGCTATCGGCCCCGCTGGTTGTGCATCAGGTTGCTTATCTGGGGGCATAGAAATCTTTCTAATATTCCAGTGGCTACCCACTGCCCGACCCTACGGTCGCCCGTTTTAATAGGGCGGGCCTACGCCCCCCGATTGTTTCGCCGCCTCTGGCGAGCCTCGCCCTTCGGGGCGGGGGGTAGGGGCAGTATGATATACCTGGGATTTCCCATAATCTCATAATTTTATACATTAGCTAACCCTTTCTGTCAAGGCGATTTATCAGAATCTGCAAATAAATCTCATTTTCACCCCTGATGTTTTGCCCTTTTTCACATTAGGATATTAGAGGGAGGACAAGGGTCGGTCGCCTGGCCAGCCAATTGATTAGGCGGTCAGTATAAAAGACCGGCCCCTCTGCCCGCCATAGGCGGG
>Ga0208373_1001150_pt1 | contig 37363 bp, 31 predicted proteins | sample RifOxyC2_FD_184036 | JGI IMG/M metagenome (GOLD analysis project Ga0208373, IMG submission 184036) | Soil microbial communities from Rifle, Colorado - Rifle Oxygen_injection C2 (SPAdes) | ecosystem: Environmental > Terrestrial > Deep subsurface > Rock core/Sediment | place: Rifle, Colorado...
CATTGATTGGCCCGCCCAGGCCGATTTGGTCATCGCCCCTGAGCAGCCTTTCAGTCGTAATATCGCCGCTCAGCCACCTTGAAGCGATGGGCGCGATGCCCAGTCCCAGTTCGCGCGAACCGGTAAAGGGCAGAACGTTCCGGGCCGCCTTCTGGCTGTAATTCTCGGCTGAGGCGTCAATCGCCTCCTTATACCGCTTGGCCGGTTCGCCGTCCACGGTCTCAAACGCCTGGGCCAGAGAAGCGGCGTAATTATTGTAACCCTGGTTGATGTTATCCGCCTGCTTGCGGACAATCCGGTTCCGGTCCAGTCCGGCCCGGGACACAAAAGCCGGATTCATCGCCGGCGCGTAGGCCGTGGCGGCCGGCAAAGCAAGTTTGGACTTATAATCGGACTCGTTGCCGATAGCCAGTTGCAGTTGCTGGTAGGTCAGGTCGGCGTTATTCTTGGTCCCGCGCTTCCAGCGCTCCACCTGGACCTCTCCGGCTTCTGCTATACCCAGCAGCACGGCCAGTTTCACTTCGCTGATAGTTCCCATAATTTAATCCTTTCTTAGATGACGCTTTTGGCGGACATTCTTAGACCCGCCTCTGGCGGGTTATTTTATTGGTACCCCGACACACAGTATGTCGGGATAAGATGCTGTAACGCCCATACGGGCTAACAGCATCTAAACAGCCGGTGGGCTGGCTGCGTCTTGCCCCCTGATGGTAATTCAAGGTGACGCCAATAGCCAGCCGCACCGGACTGCTATTTTAGTTTTGTCCCTTCTTCTGGATTAGATCCAAGATGATTTCTGCAATCACCTTCACGACCTTTCGCCAGAAGTCAGACATTGTTTGAAACATAGTTATTCCTCCTTTCGGCTAAATCCATTTGTAGCGCAGGAGTAATAACTCTGCCCCAAGGTTCCCTGATAAAAGCCAGGCCTTTAGTCTCTTGAGACCAGTCTCGTAGGTTTCGATCACCTTAATAACTGGTATGCCTGACTCCCTTGAAAGATACCCAGGGTTCCTTTCATAGACCGCGGTATCAATCACAATATCAGCCTCGGTTTCGGTTACCACCTGTTGCAGCACTGCTTCTTGCAGTATGGCTGACCCCATATAGTTTCGTAACATAGTTCATATCTCCCTTCAGAAGGAATATTGTTCCTTCTACCTAAAGGGGCAGGAGGGAATGGGGTGCTGACAAAAAAACGATATTTCAGCAAAAATACCCAGATTATTTAACTGCTGAAATAACAAGAAGTTAAATGAAGAAAACTGATGAAATAATTTATGGAAATGGTGTAAAGTAGTTTACACCTAGTGCAAAGGGAGATAAAACAGGAATGGCGATTTAGTAGTCTTCGTTGGATTCATCCTTGATTTTTTTACCTATCAGCTTTGCTTGTACGCTCTGACGCGATGGATGTGCCGCATAATCAAGATTATTAGGAGCTAGAATAAGCGGTTTAACTTTAGCGCGTTTAATGTGTTTGGTACTTAGCTCTTTACCGCGAGTAGATAGTTTATATTTGCTTAACAAATTACGTAAGGCGTCCGTTTTCAATTCCGTTTCATTTGTGTCAACAAAACTGATAAAGCCGCTTATTTCATCGTTCCATTTTAATACGCTGAGTTCTTTTATCAATGGCAGGGGCATTTTGACATCCTCAAAGTACTTATTCAGCTTCTTAACTTCCCGTTCCAGGTTTTTTTCCCTGGTTTTAGAGTCAGATCTACCTCTAATCGTCCGTCCCTTCTTAAATCCATACCGGATTAAATTATTAGTTAGTTGTGTTAATGAACGAGGGGTTTCGTTGTTATAGGCGCCAGCCGCTATAATAATCGCCGTTAGTTTATAAGAGTCACGCAATCGCTGAATGAGTTCATTAGGCGTACCGTCTATTTTATATTCTAATTTCCCGCCCGTCTCTATGAGCTTTATTGTTACCTTAGCATGTAGATTTTTACTGGCGCGGGTATTTTTGACAGCCGGGCTTAATCTATATACCACAATTTCATTTACTTTAAGTGCGGAAATATCTCTCTGGCATTGGGTACATTCAAATGAATCACAATTATTTACGGCCTCTTCGTGCTGTTTGGCGTCTATTAGATTACTGCATTTTGGGCATTCCAGATATTTTTCCTCCTGCAACAATCCTGTTCCCAATAAACCATCAAAAACGCCCGCAATCTGGCTGGTTTTTTCTCCAAGCTTACTGGCGATTTCATCCGGTCTAAAAACAGATGAATGCCCGGCAGAGGATAATAAATCATCTATCTTTATAATGACGGTCCTTAACCCTGGGCGTTTACTGGCAAAGCTCTCGCACTCTTGAAAGAACATAGTTAATTTCCTCGGCTTTATTTGGGGTGGTAAAATTTATCCGGCTCTTGTCGCCGATAATAATAGTATGGACATCCTCTTGCAACGGATTGTGATCAACCGGGCAGGCAGATGCTTCCAGCCAGTAGAAATTTCCGATATGTCCGATTGTCTTTGCGCGTATATCGCACAAGGGTCGGTCTAATCCGCTCTCACCCAAAGTTGAATCATGACAAGTGGGACTCTGTACTGTAAACATCCTGCCTCCGGGGGACTTATAACCAATACCGTGCGAACGCGCCTCCGGCTTGCCAGCTTCCTCCAATTCATTGAGTTTTGTAATAGCTCTCCGTAGGTCTATCTTCTCAAACTGCATTATATCCAGAAAAGAATTAATCAGCCCGGCAAATTTCCCCTCTTTTTCTTCGTAGCCCGAACTGCCTGGCAGTTGTGAAATCTGAATTGTTGCGGTATTGGCGACTAAATCCCAGGTAAAAATAATAACCCCGCGGGAGACCTGGAGAAGATACGCCCTCAATTCAATCTCCCCGCCGTCTGTTGTTTTATCTTCCTTGTCATACTCTTCCACCCGTTCCGTATATTCACGGCGTTCCACGGCAGAAATCTTCAATTCCTGTCCCGGTTTATAGGTGATTGAGGAAATAGTCAGAACCTCCGGCAGTATCAGGGGAAGCCGGGCGTTTAAGTACTTGGCCAGTCCGTTTTTCTTTAATGTCTTATTAATATGTTCATCCTTCTTCCATTGTTTTACCAACGATTCTGATCCTTCATACAGAATAATATGCTGTTTGCCGCAGGGCGCGACCGTATCTATAAAATTCACTATATCCTCATACTTCAACTTCTCGTCCTTAAGGCATGTTTCTATCCGGTCACGCAGTTCAGGTTTTGTGCCCGAAGAATCAAATTTATGATTTGTCAGGAATTCCCTAATCAGATCGGATTTAAGGGCCATAAGATATTGCACAACCATTTCACACTCTTCTTGCGAATAGCCCGGATGCGCTAATTCCTTAAGCGGTAAATTGTCTGAAGTCATACTGCCTCCCATGTTAAAAATAATATTTCTGGCCTTCTTTACGAAGACGCTCGCGGCGGTCATCATAATCAGGCAGAACACCGCCTAAAAGCCGCCAGAAATTATTTGAATGGTTAATATATTTCAAGTGGCATAGTTCATGCGCCACGACATAATCAACTAAGGACATTGGCGCCATGATAATGCGCCAGTTAAAGCGAATCCTCCCCTTACTGTTACAGCTACCCCAACGTTTGGACTGGTTGGCTAATAGTACTTCCGGAACAGGTGTCTTTAACTTCCTTGAATAAATAGCTACCCGTTTCTGCAAAATAATCTTTGCGTATTTCTTGTACCAGCGGTAAAGCAACTCCCTCGTTTTCCCCGCCTTATTCCGGCGCCCGTTAATTCCGGCCAAAAACCGGCCTTCCCCGGCAGTAATCTTGTTGCCATTATTAGATTGTAATACCTTTAACCGCAATGGTCTTCCCAGATATAAGAAAGATTCGCCGGTGACGAATTCCCGCCTGGGCAAATACTCCAAATTATCATTTATCCGGCGCTGCTTATCCAGAATCCAAACCGCCTTTGAATGAACCAATCTGGAAAGAATCTTTAATGACGGCCTCGCCGGCGCCCTCAGGAAAACACCTTCATAAGGGTCAACGAAAAGGCTGATGGTCCTTCTCCGGTTGCTCCTTTTGACGAAAAATTCTATATTGCGCCGGCCAAACTGAACACTGGTTTTCTTGCTAATCATTTTGTTAATCTCACCCTGGCTAAATCCATAATCTTAGCGGTTAAAACCTCCATCTCGTCAAACTGGTATCCCTTAGCCCGCAAAATACCTTTTATCTGTTTCCTCATTTCCCGCTGGACATCTTCCTTATGAATCCAGTCAATCACCGCCAGTTTGGCCAGTGATTCCATAATAGCCAGAGTCAGGTCTTTATAATCATCCTTATCCTTACCGTATTGCACCGGCGATTCCCTAACCATCAAAGGTTCTTTTTCCGGTTCTGATTTATTATCAGCCAGTATCCGATACAGGGCATATTCTAATTCTGAGAAACCCAAATCATGCGCCACCTTCCCGATATTCCGCATCTCATCCACTAATGCCTGTAAATGCTTGAGTTCTTCTATGGCGCTGATACGCTCCTTTTTCCTTTCTTCGATAATCTTCATCAACCGCTCTTTAAGTGATTGGTAGAAAACCGGGTCTTCATCCTGACGCACGTGGATTTCATACCGGATGGCATGCTCAATTTCGCTGGCTTTTGCCTCAGGCGATTTTAAGGCGTCCACCACTTCATCAAATTTCCTGGAAAATATGGATACCGGGTCAAGCAGTTTCTTAACGCCGTTGGTCCGGATATGCTCTTCAATCAATTGCCTGACCTTGGCGCCGCAAGCGGACAAATCCAGCGTGGAATCCCGGAACCGCGCCCGGGCCGCATTTCTTAATTTGCCTAACCACCTCAAATCAGCGCCGTAGCGTAATGCCGCCGGGTCAGGCAGGACCATATCCATGCTCTGAGAAAATCTCCGGAAAGAAATATCAAAATCCGCCCGGATATCTTCCGGTTCCAGCATCTTGATACAGGCTTCCAGGTCTGTTTTATCTATGGCATTAAAGAAACGCATTACTGACCGATGGCGCGCCTCAAGCCTGGGTAACTCATCGGTCTTGGGCACCAGCGCGCCGACAATATCCGTGGTCTGGAAAACGCCTAATGCCTCCTGTAAATCACGCGAGATGCCCCAGTAATCAACAACCAACCCGTAATCCTTCTTATCGGCCGTCCGGTTAACCCGGGCAATCGCCTGTAATAATGTATGCTCTTTTAAGGGACTGTCTATATACATCACCTGCTCCACCGGCGCGTCAAATCCGGTCAGGAGCTTGTCGCAAACCACAATAATCGCCAGCTTATCTATCGGGTCTTCCTTAAAACTGCGGATAATCTCCTTTTCCTGCGTCTGGCTTTTATGATGCTTGGCTAATCTCTGCGGGTCGTTATGTCCGCCGGAGATTAATACCGCGGAAACCGGCGCATTTAGCCGGTCCAGCGTCTCTTTATAACTCACGGCCGCCTCGCGGCTGGGCGTGACAATCTGCGCCTTAAAACCATTCGGCATTATGAATTTCTCGTAGTGTTCTATAATATCCAGGCAGATTGCTTCTATCCGGCTGGAAGCCAATCCGATTATTTCTTCGGTGGCGTATTTACGTTTGATTTCTTCCCGGTCCTTTTCTTCATATTCCTGGAAATACCGGTCAAAGAGGGTATCCAAACTCTCCCCCTGAACATGAACATCCGGCAGGCGGCTCTCGTAAAATATCGGCACGGTCGCGCCGTCCTGAATGGCCTGCTCTATGGTATAAGTATGGATATAAGGCCCGAAGGTCTGGATGGTCGAGCGGTCTTTCTTATCTATGGGCGTGCCGGTAAATCCCAGGAAACAGGCATTAGGCAGCGCCTGGCGCATATTGGCCGCTAAGTTCTTGTATTGCGTCCGGTGCGCCTCGTCCACCAGGACGAAAATATTCTTCGCCTCTGATAGATGGCTATCCTTATCTAACTCCTGGAATTTCTGGATAGTGGTCAAGATAGTCAAACCATTACCCTGCCTGAGCAGGGTTCTTAAATCCTTAACGCTTTTCGCCTGATTGGGATTGGGGAAACCGCAACGCCGGAATGTCCCGACAATCTGGTTGTCCAAATCTATCCGGTCGGTGACTACTACGATGGTCGGATTTTCCAACTGCGCCAGCCGTCTCAGTTTTACGGCCAGCCAGAGCATTGACAATGACTTACCTGAGCCCTGGGTATGCCAGATAACGCCGCCCCGTTTGCGGTAATCCTTGGATTTCTGCACCCGCTCAATCGCGTTATTTACCGCGATAAACTGCTGGTAACGGGATATCTTCTTGATGGTTTTTCCGCCTTCCGGCTCATAGGCGATAAAATTACGGACGATATCCAGGAGATTAGCCGGCTGAAGCAGGCCGTAAATCAGCACGTCCTGCGGTGTCGGGGTCTTGCCGGATAACCGGCCGGTATATTTGCTGTTTAACTCATCCAGGGTTATCGGATGAGGAATCTTCCATTCCAGGAAATGGCGGTAGGGCGCGTTGACCGTGGCGAATTTGGCGCCCTGTCCGCAGGTCGCAATCAGCATCTGAACGGACTCAAATAACCGCGGCGCTCCCCGGTCCTTATATTCCTCTTTTAATTCCTGATACCGGAATAACTGTTCTATGGCCTTGTTAATCGGCTCCTGAATGGTCGGGCTCTTGCATTCAATCACCACCAAGGGAATCCCATTGACAAAGAGCACGATGTCGCACTTGATATTCTCTTTAGCCCCAGCCGCCTTAAATTGCCGGGTAATCATAAATTCGTTCTTGTCCGGATGCTCAAAATCTATGAAAGCAACATCATAACTCTTCTTCCCGTCGCCTCTGTCCTGTTCCACTGAAAAACCATGAACCAGCGAGGTATAGACCTGCTCATTTGCTTCTATCAAACTAGCGGCCGGGATTGTGGTAATGGCCCGAACAGCTTTTTTAAGATTCTCTTCGGAAAGCCAGGGATTGAGTTCTTTTAGTTTCTTCTCCAAGCGGGAAACGAGGATAATCTCTTTAAGGCCTTCTCTTTCAGTAGTTAATTCCTCAGGAGAGAGATAAGTATAACCCAGCGCCTTGAGGAGTTCAATTGCCGGGTCTTCGGATAAACTAATCTCGTTCCAATCTTGACTTGTCATATTTTATACCTTCACTCGCACCTCGCCCGTTAAAAGAACTTGCATTAAAGCGGTTTTAATAACATTTAGTTTTTCTAAGGTATTTTTATTTACACTTAGATATTTATCTATAGAGTCGAAGATATTGTTAATAGCCAATTGTTCTGGTAGTTTCGGTACGAGAATAAGCAGTTTTTTTATTTTATTAAGCGTAAGTCTTGTGATTGCCTGACCTGATATTTCATTTGAAATTAAATCCTGACCATAATCACCAGCATAGAAGTGAAAAATATAATTAGGTAACACTTTTTCCGCATTTGGTCGTATCATAGCAACACTCGAAAGCAAACTAAACTTTTCTTTAATCGTATTAACGGCTACATTTCCTGCTTGAGCTCCATCTTTAGTAAGAAGAATATCACCGTATTTTACAGGACATCTATCGTATATTTCAGAATGCTCATTTTCAGATATAAAAGACACATTGCTCAAATCAATATACCCCATTCTAATATTTTTGGATGTTATATACATTCGGGGCCCAGTTTTGCTTTGAGGTGAAAAATGTGTGCCATCTTGAATTTTTAAGCAGACATTTTGTAGTTTAGTTACCTCCCACTCATCCGGAATCAGGCCAAGTTCGGTCTTTTTGAAGCGCTTATGCCGGCCCGGGATGCCGCGGGTTAATAATTCCTGCATCAGCCCTTTCTTTACCGTCTTGGTCTGACCTATTACTGCCCGGGTATTTTCTATTGCCGTATCCACGGTTACCAGAATCTCCGCAATCTTCTTCTGCTCGGAAAGAGGGGGAATAGGTAATAAAAAATGTTTCTTAAACGAACTATTTAACCCAGGTTGTGCTGACCCCGTAATTATTCTTTTTAGTCTGTTTTGTCCTTCAGAAGATAATAATATATAATAAAGAAATTCTTGCGTGATTTGCGACGGAGTGCCTCTTATTATGAATAAATGCTCATTAATAGAAGCGTGCTGATACAATCTCGAATCGTAGATCCCTAATTTACCTGTCCATGCGCCATCCTTATTAATTAAAACATCTTTATTTCTAAGAATTCCCTTGGTCATAGAATTATAGAATTCATGTGTTATCTTATTTACGTTTTCATAAATGACACCACCGTCCGACTTAATATTTTCACCTCCAAAACTTGGGAATCCTTTTGTTTCTTCATTAACTCCACCCTTGGGGCGCGTTCCGCTTTCTAATGTTTCAATGACATCAAATAACCGCGCCACTTCCCAATCCACCGGGATTTCGCCGATGGCGGTTCGCTTGGTCTTTTGGCTGGCTTTAAGGGTTTTTATTTCCATATCTTATCCTAATACCTTTTCAATATCAGACAGAAAAACTGATGTATAGCTTTCACCCAGATATGCTTTATCATCAGACAGCGCCCCGGCGAATCCGGCTGATTCAATCTTGGTCTTGACCGATTGCATCAAGACCCGCAGTTCGGACGATTGTCCCAATGGACTTAATCCGGACAATTCCTTTTGGTTTAATTTTAGCCAGATATCTTCCAAGGCCTTTAATAAGGATACCCAATTCACCCATTGTATTTGTTTGTTATTGTGTCCCAGAAAGGACAGCCAGTCCCAGGTTTTAAGCCAGTATTGTTTTTCCCTGCCGACCGGCCGAATCAGGATAAGTTCGGATTTGGCCATATCCACCAACGTGTCCTGCACGGTTTTCTGTGAATAATAAATGTCCCGGGCGATAAGCGAAGGATGAGCCGCCTCATGGGTCAGCAGATACAGAATTATTTCCGAACGGGCATTAATCCCGAAGAGCGCCCGGAGCTTAAATACCAGACCGGTGTTGTACATCACACGCACCGGCTGGGTCTGGCCCCTTAGTTTAATCCGGCCCCGGTTAAAACCGTATTTTAAGAACGTCGGCTCCGGCGCGCCATATTGCTCCAGCGGTTGTCTGTCTTTTAATAAAAACAGGCCTTCTTTATGGACCGGTGCTTCTTTGTCCTGAATCAGGCCTTTCCATTTTAGCGAGTTATGGCGTTGGGTTAGAAGCTCGGCCACGGCCGGCAAAATAGCCTGTCCGGCAAATTGCTCGCGCCGGACAATCATCTTTAACCGCTGGATATTTATAAAATTCCCGTTAGTATCAAGCCAATCCAGGACTTCGTCAAAGAGCCGGGCGTCATACCGGCCGACCGAAAGGGTGAAAAGCAGCAGCGCTTCCGGGTCAATTGCCCAGTTATCCCTGGTTTCCCCGTATCCGGCCACGCCCAGGGCCGACCACTGGCGCCATAAAAACGATAATAACCGCTCCAGATATAAAGTTCTAAATTCGGTCAGCGACTGATTCATATCCAATCTTTCTTAACATATCTTTTAATACCATCTTGAATCCATCCGAGTCGTCATGCGTCATTGACCAGCGCGCCGCTGATTCTATTTCCTCAGGAGACGGCTTAAGCGCCAGCAAATCATCCGGATGCTTGCCCGGCCCCTGGTCCACCGCGGCATATACCTTAAGATGAATCTGGTCATACCGGCCCAGAAAATATATGGTCAGCGCCTGGCCATACTTACGTGTAATCAGCCGGTCCTTAAAACCAACGGGTAATCCAAACCTGACCATGTCGGTCGGCCCGGGATTTAACCAGTCCTCCGGCATACCCAAATCGCGCGCCACCTGTTGGGCGGCTTTTTGTAATACATCCGGAAAAGGCCTTGATTCTTTTATATCAAACCCGCCATCCGCCTTCGGATATCCTAAAGCCACAACATCCACATCTTTCGTGGTGGCCCGGTTGACCAGGCCGGTAATAATCAAGGCCGAACCGCCGCAAACCAAAAGATTTATCAATGGAGATTTCTCAATCTCAAGCCGTTCCCCCAATAAGGATAACGACCTTTCCAATTGCTCTTTATTATACATATTATAAGTTATTCCTCTTATATCAAGTGTTATAAGTTATATTATATTAATAATAACTACTATGTCAATGATTATTACTCATACCCTAATTCTTTCAATGATTCATCCATTTTCTTCTTGGCAGTATCCCGCTCCCTTTCTAATCCCCTCAATTTTGCCAGCGCCTCTTTGACGTTTATCCTCGGCTCCGGTTCCGTGATATCCACATAGCGGCTGATATTAAGATTATAATCGTTTCCCTTGATTTCCTCGCGCCCAACCACCCGGGCAAATCTTTCAACGTCTTTATACTCATTAAATGCCTTGGTAATTCGGGCGATATCTTCTTCCCGGAGTTTATTCTGGTTCTTACCAGCCTCAAAATATTCGGTAGCGTGGATAAATAACACCTTGTCTTTGCGCTCCTTGGGTTTATTGCGGTTCAGAATTAAGACTGCAGCCGGGATGCCGGTGCCGTAAAACAGGTTGGTCGGCAGACCGATAACGGCCTCAAAGAAATCTTCCTCCAGAAGCGCCTGCCGGATTCTGCCCTCTGAGGCGCCCCGGAAAAGAACGCCATGCGGCATGACCACGCCGACCAGGCCCTTGTCGTTTATCGTGGCTATCATATGCTGAAGAAAGGCATAATCACCCTTGGTCTTGGGCGGAATGCCGTAGCGAAATCTGCCATATCCGTCATCTGCCGCGGACTCACTGCCCCAGTCCTTAAGCGAAAAAGGCGGATTGGCAATGACCCGGTCAAAAAACATCAGTTCGCCGTCCTTGACCAGTTTTGGATTACGAATGGTATCGCCTTTTTCTATATCCGCATCCGGCAGGTTATGCAAGAGCATATTCATCTTGCAGATGGCCCAGGTGCCGAGATTTTTCTCCTGGCCAAAGAGAGATATATTCTTAGGGTTGCCTTTCAGCCTTTCAATATAATGGGCGCATTCTATGAGCATGCCGCCTGAACCGCAGGTCGGATCGCAGATGCGCATTCCTTCTTTGGGTTTTAACAGCTCCACAATCAATTGCACGACTTTCCTGGGGGTGTAAAACTCTCCGCCCTTTTTGCCGGCGTCGTCCGCGAATTTTTCTATTAAATATTCGTAAGCCCGGCCGAGCATATCCGGCTCTTCCAGGTTGGAATTCTTCAGGGCGATTTGGGAAAAATGACTGACCAGACGGCCCAGCACGGAATCACGGTTTCTGGCATCGCCTAATTTGTTGGAATTAAAATCAATATCCGCCAGCACGCCTTCTAAGTTAGTATTCTGGTCTTCCAGGGCGCCGCAGGCCTTATTTATATATTCGCCCAGCCCCTGAGATATCTTTCTTACCTCGGACCAGCGGGCGCGCTTGGGCACGAAGAATTGGTGTTCATCCGGGTCGTCCCAGGCGATTTTCTTTATCTCCGATTCCGGCGTCTTCCTTTTCCGCTCCCGCTCTTCTATCTTTTCCGCCTCTTCCTCAAACACGTCCGCCAGCCGTTTCAGGAAAAGAAACCCGAAAATATAGTTCTTGTAGTCGGATGAATCAATCTGCCCGCGCAGGATATCCGCCGCACCCCAGAGATAGGAATTCAATTCGCTGCTGGTTAGTTTTCCCATAAATATCCCTCCTTATTTGTTTAGCATGTCTATTAATACCTGATGGGCAATCTTCCGGTTTAAATTCGCCATTTCCATATTCAGGCGATATTGTTGGTCGGCCATATTAATAAGTCCGGCTATTTTCTCCTGCATTGCCCTCGGCGGCACCGGGACCATTATTTTCTCCGCATCCGCCACGTTCAAAACCAGCTGCGTTGTCGAGGTCGCATGGGCCAGCAATTCCTTTTGTCCGTCTTCTGTCTGGAAATAGGCCGCCAGGAATTCCGGCAAGATTTCTTCGATCAGGCGAATCCCGATAAGATTAGCGGTTATCAACGCCTTGCCTATACCTTCCGGAACCACGCCGGCCTTTAACTGCGTCCCGCGGCAGGCGACAAGCACGTCACCCGGCCGGACTAAATAATGTTCGGCATTCTTAAAATTATCAGCGGACACATAAGATAGATTTTGAGTCGCAACTGTTCCGCTGACAATATCCTTGATATTCAAAAGAGGTATACCATTTTCCCCGTCTGATAATTTAGCGATGCTGTAAATTGGCGCTCCGGAAAATATCCGGCCTAATTCCCTTAGCTGTTTATAAGCAATCTTATTAGCCATGACGGCTATTATACACATACAAATAGCTTTGTCAAGTAAAAAATATAAATTATTAAAATATTTAGTTTTAGTATTATTAATATTTAATTATTACAATACGAATCTCCACAGGAATTCAATAAATACTTGGTTTTTTGGCCCCCTATAGGATTAATACACACCAACACTCCGGAGCGCATATATACTATAAGGGTGCTCTATACTGTGTGTATGATTATGGGTGACATACGCTAATCCGGCTCTATGGGATATGCCTATGTAGCGCCAAGAGTATGCCTAATGTGGGCCAGGAGTGTGCCTAATATGGGCTAAGAGTATGCCTAATATGGGCCAAGGGTATGCCTAATGTGGGCCAGGAGTGTGCCTAATATGGGCCAAGAGTGTGCCTAATATGGGCTAAGAGTATGCCTCCGTAGCGCCAAGAGTATGCCTAATATGGGCTAAGGGTCATACCCCCCACCCTCCCCCCTCCCCATATTGGGAAAAGTGGAAAGATGAAAGTAAATACGGATATTCACCACTGAAGCACAGAGCCAATGAGAATTACCATTTCTGACGGGCATTTATTTCCCCTGGATGACCAGGGTTATCTCTCCCTTGATTTTCTTGGCCCCGATGTTTTTAACTACTTCCTCAATACTGCCCCTGATTATCTCTTCGTAAAACTTGGTCATTTCCCGCGCCAAGACAATCCGGCGTTCGCCGAAAATATTATTTACCTCGGCCAATGTCTTGAGGATGCGATAAGGCGATTCGTAGATGACAATCGTTCTGGTCTCTGAAGCAATCTCCTGGAGGCGCTTTCGCCTTTTGGACGGCTTTTTGGGCAGGAATCCCTCAAAGATGAATTTATCAGTCGGCAAGCCGGACAGCGCCAATGCCGAGACAGCCGCCGATGCGCCCGGTATCACCCTCACCGGAATATTATGCCCGACGCACAGGTTGACTAATTCATAGCCCGGGTCTGAAATCAAGGGCGTGCCGGCATTGCTGACCAGCGCGATGCTGCTGCCGGCCAGGAGTTTGTCAACCAGAATCTTGCCTTGCTTGTCCTTGTCATACCGGCCCGAACGCCAGGCCGGCTCAAAGTAACTAATCAGGGGCTTTTTTATGCTGTAATGATTAAGCAGATTCGCGGTCAGGCGCGTATCCTCGCAGGCAATCAGGTCAACCTCTTTAAGAACCCTCAGCGCCCGCAGAGTGATATCCTCCAAATTGCCAATCGGCGTGGAGACTATATAAAGAACACCGGTAGTCATTTATTATGGAAGAACTTTATTAAGAGTCTAAATCAGCCACAAAGACACCCCGCCCTCAAGGGCGTCGCCCTAATGGCGGGAGGCTCGCCAAAGGCGGCAAGACACTAACAACCCCCTTTATCCCCCTTTATTAAGGGGGAATAATTCGCCCTACTCCCCCTTAGCAAAGGGGGCCGGGGGGTTGTGTCCTTTCGTGCCCCTGCCCCCACACTAAATATTTGGTGTGAGGGTGAATGCCTTAGTGGCAGAAGTTACTAAGTTTTCGGGGCAACCTTATTAGCCGCAATGGTCAGCCGTGATTTCAGCCGGGCCGCCTTATTTTTGTGAATGACGCCCTTGCTGACGGCATTGTCAATGAGTTTATATGACTTGCAAATGTCCTCTTTGCCTACCGGCTTATCTGCCGCGGCGAACATCAAACGCATTTTCTTGAGGTGCGTCTTGATATGCGATTTAACCACCTGATTGTACAGTTTCTTTTTAGTGCTCTGCCGGGCCCTTTTCTTGGCTGATAAACTATGCGCCATCTTAAAACCTCCTTAATTAGTAATTTATTATTTCAGTAAAAGGTTGTCCTGAAACGTATACGGCAATTTGGCCGCGTTCAGTTTCACGTTATTTATTCGCCCGGTTATTTTATCGGGCGTAATTTCAATCAAGACCATTCGCTTAGCCATTCTTTCAATGCTGTCTTTCATACCGGCATCAGGTTCTTTGACATCCTGGACCGCCCGGTCACTATTTTCCGCATCGGTATTAAATGCCGTGGTATATTTTTCCATCAGCAGCGCCATTTCTGACGGGTCGCTGATAATCCGGGCCGAGCCGAATACGTTAACGCTCAGCCAACGTTCTTTGTTAAACCGGTCTACCGAAAAACTCACTTTCCGGCCTTGCTTGAGGTCGTCAATCTTGGCGCCGTAATTGCGGGAATGGACATAAACCTTACCGTCAAAATAGCTGTAATTCACCGGAGTGGAATTAGGGTATCCATCCGCGAACGTGTTAAGCCGTCCCATGGCGCATGAGACTAATGTCCAATTGGTCACCTCATCAGGCATTTCTTTGGTGCTGCCGCCGTGCGCTCCGGAAACCATCCCGGCATCACCCGGTATCCGGCCGTCTATAATATACGGAAACTTGGTCAGCCAGGAAGCCGGCACGGACAATACGCGGTTGGTAATCTTCTCCGGTATGATTTCTATCATCGCCACCGGGATATCAAGCGGCTGTGATTTAACCTGGGCCACGGATGACTCCACCTGGTTGGCCGGCGAATTATAAGCCGCATCGAACTTGGCCATTAATTCGCCCCGTTTTGCCGGGTCATTAACGATATTGGCTTTGCCGAAGATGTTAATACTGGCCCAACCCTCTTTTTCGTTATAGCGGTCCACCACAAAGCAGACCTTATCGCTCTTTTTAATATTCTCTATCTTTGTCCCGCGCCGGCTGGAATGGATACAGATTTTACCTTCACAATAAACGAAACTAACCGGCACCGAGTAAGGGTATTCCTCGCCAATGCTTATTATTCTGCCGACCGATGAGGCATGAAGGGTATATTCTACTTCGGGCCATTTCAGATCGCCGGTGTAAAAGTTCAGGTCGGCCTGGGCCGGCGGGGATACAGGTTCGCGATGCTCGCCGGCGCAACTTATTATTGCAACCAGCGTAAAGAAAGCAATAATCCCTGTTAGTATCCGCTTCACCCCGTGAGAAATGTTCGCAATATCATTGTCCAAACTATGGCTATTGTTATTCATCTCTACGGGTCTTTCTAACGGGGTTCATCAATATCTTAATCCTATTTCTTTAATGCCACCTTGGATTTGATTCTCAGATTTCCGCTGGTGGATGATAGTATTGTCTTTTCGCCCTGTATTACCGGCGATTTGGTTATGTTAAAAGGACCGGAAATCTCCATTTCCAGAGAAGAATCATCGCTTCCTGAAACTAACTTACAAAACCCTATTAATTCTACGCTTGACTCTGTATCAGCCACCTTCTGCTTAATCTTAACGTTAATCACCATTCGGGCAGACAGCGTTTTCTTTGATTTGACGACTTCTTCCAATACCCCGTTGCCGATAACCACGCATGATTTCTCATTATATTGGCCTTTGAAAATCACCTGGGCTAACTCATTGCTTTTTATAGGATAAGACGCTCCGATAGCCACTGAAGCATCCGCGTCAGGCAGACAGGCATAAAACCAATTGAAGGCATTAACGTAAGCGTAATCATCGTTTATAATATTTGATTCCTTCGGCGCTATCTTTTCGTAGGCCACAACCTGATAATTCCTGGACTCCAGAGCCAAGGTCTTGCCTTCTAACGAAATCGTCATGGTTTTCTTGCCCTCATCAGGCATATGGGATTTTATAAACGCTGACAAATAGTTGCGTTCAGATTTAAAATTAAGCTGGTCGGCCGTAATAAGCGCTAATTTCTCGGCATAATGCTGAGAGATTACCTTGGAATAAGGGTAGGACTGAGGGACGCCATCGGTTCTTACTATCACTGTCCCATCCCACTTCAGTTCCTCATTCACATTTAATTCATCGCCCATCTTGAAAATCGGCAAGACCTGATGGGTCGGAGTAATTATTTCCACCGGCAGGGTTTCAGGGTCAGTGATGCCGCTATTTTGTACGGGAGGCTTTTCCGCGGGAACCGCGATTGAATCATCCGGCACAGCTTGAGGAGCTGATTTGTCCTCAGCTATTATCCTGCCGATAGTCGGGTAAAATGACATTATACCAAAAACCGCGACTAACAATAAAACCGCTATTAACTTGTATTCTTTTCTCATAAACACCTCCGCAAACCAGAACATTTTATGCCGCCGGCGGCACCGTTAAGAATATTATTATTGCGCACGGGTGCCCTGGTCCACAACTCCGGCCGGGCCTCGTAAATAATTAATCTTCCAAACACCGTCTTCCTTACTGAACTCCATGAGTGAACTGTCTCCGTTACCCCAAAGTACTACGGCTGACGCTATTTTATCTACCGGCGCGATATGCTTAAGCATTGCCCCATTAAAGAGTTCCTGCCAGGATTTCCGGTTCGCCTCGTATTCATTGGCAAACTCTTCATAACCCTGAAGTTCACGCGGTTTTTTGCTTAAATATTTATCGTAAACAGTTTTAATCTCGCCGTTGAGCATCAACCTGCAAATATTACTAAAGACCGCATTAATAGAATTCCGCTCCTTAATAACAACGCTGTCAATCACGGACGGGTCGGACTGGGTCTCGGATGATACGCATCCGCCCAGACATCCTATCGCACAAAGGCCTATCAATACGATAAAACTCTGCCTCATACCTGATTATACTCTATCATATTACCAACGGCTGCCAGCCCCGCACTTACTCTATATTAGAATCCTTATTTGGTTAATTAATATTAATAGCATAAAGTAAGTGCGGGGTCAATTTATTTAACGCCTTTCATATAAATTTTTGTTAGACAATCAGCGAAAGTTTGGTAAACTCCCACTATATGGATAGTAACCCATTAGCCAAAATACAAACCCTGCCAACCTGGCTGGTGAATAAGATAGCGGCCGGAGAAGTTATTGAACGGCCGGCATCCTGTGTTAAGGAATTGATTGAGAATTCCCTTGATGCCGGCGCGACCGATATTCAGGTTACGCTAAAGGAGGGCGGCAAGAAACTCATCCGGGTGGCTGATAACGGCAATGGCATCCTGGCCGGCGACCTATCCCTGGTTTTCAAAAGCCATTCCACCAGCAAAATAATAGAAGAAGCAGACCTCTATAATATCAACACCTTCGGATTCCGGGGCGAGGCGCTGGCCAGCATGGCATCCATAGCGCAGGTCCGGCTGATATCAAAATCCGCCTCCCAGCCGGACGCCTATGAAATCTCGGTTGATAACGACCAGGTATCCCCTCCCCAGCCGGTGGCCGGAGTCACCGGCACGACCATCGAGATAGCCAATCTCTTTTACCAGACGCCGGCCCGCAGGAAATTCCTCAAGAGCGATAGCGTGGAACTCTCCCATATCAGCGAAACCGTCACTCGTTTCGCCATCGCCTATCCGGAAATATCATTTAAACTCATGAACCTGCCTGATAATTCATCGGACACGGATTCGCCGGCATCAACCAGGCAATCCCTGATGAATCTTAATTCTACCACAGACGACTTATCGCAGGGCATTCTCCAGCGGCTGGGCTTCTTCTACGGCCCTGATATCTCCCAGGAATTGCTCTGCGCCACCGAGGAAAAAGACAATCTTAAACTGACGGCCTACTTTTCAAACCCGACCCAGACAAAGTCTAATTCGAAATACCAATTCTTTTATCTGAACCGCCGTTTTATCCGCGACCGCATCCTCAGCCGGGCTATCTACCAGGCATATCATAACCTGATTCCGGCGGGCCGGTATCCTTTTGCGGCGCTTTTTATCCAGATGCCGACCAGCGCCTTTGACGTCAATGTCCATCCGACCAAGATAGAAGTTCGGTTCCGCGATGCCTGGAAGGTCCATGACCGGATTATTTCGCTTATCAGAAACACGCTGGCCCAAAAAGCATCAAACGGAGAAATAACCTTAATAGAAAACGCTCCGCCTCAAGCCGAGACAACTGAAAACCAGCGGGTAATGCAGGCATTAGTGGATTTCTTCGTCAACAAAGGCGATACGACCCCAGAACCGAACAGACAAACATCTCCGTTTAGTCCGTCCTCGTCCCCACTACCGTCATCTGCGCCAACACCAGCAGACCCGCTTCATTCTTACAAAAGTGAGCCGAGTATTACCACCCTAACATCTCCCTTACAGGCATTAGCGCCGGAATCACTCACCATCGGCAGGTGTTTCCAGATACATAACAGCTATATTATAGAAGAAGTCCCGGACGGCATCCTGATAATAGACCAGCACGCGCTGCACGAAAGAATCCTCTATAACCGCTTCAGCCAACAGATTACTTCGTCAGAAATATACCGGCAAAAGTTTCTCATCCCGACTGTAGTTGAAATACCTAAGGCCAAGTCAATGATTTTGCCAGAGGTTATTCCTTACCTAAAAAAGGTTGGGATAGAAGTCGAGGAGTTCGGCGAGAATACCATTGCCGTGCAATCAGCGCCGTCATTATTAAACAATGTTAATTTTACCGATTTTATATTGGAATTCATAGATGCCTTTGCGGATGATTTTAAAGATGACTCCCGGGCAAAAACAGAACAGAGCGAGAACATTAAACCAATCGACAATCTCATAAAAATGATGGCTTGCAAAGCGGCCATAAAAGCCGGCGACCCATTAAAAGACGAGGAAATAAAAACCTTACTGGCTGACGCCAAGGGAATGGATTTCATCACCTGCCCGCATGGCCGGCCGGCGGTGCGTAAAATCACGCTCCCGGAATTGGAGGGATATTTTCAAAGATGAGATTACCCCTCAAAGGTAATCTCACCCTGATGGTTCCGAACGCTTTTCCCGAAATCCCGCCGGGACGGGGCGGGACCAGAAGGGTCTCAAGCAAAGGAATAGGAAATACTAAAAAAATATGATAACTTCAAATGAATCTATAACAATTTCTAACGGGGTGAACCTGCATCTTTTCCAGACCGATGCTTTCAAGACCACGACCATCAAGGCATTTATCCACCTGCCGCTGGATAAAAACGCCACGGCCAATGCCCTATTGGTGCGGACTATGGCTCGTGGCTGCCAGAAATATCCGACCATGCGGAAAATCAGCGTCTTCCTTGATTCGCTCTACGGCGCCATATTCGGAGCCGATATCTCCAAAATCGGAGAACGCCACATCATAGAACTCTATTTTGAATTCATCAGCCGCCGGTTCCTGCCCAAAAACGTTGATAATACCCGCTACGCCCTTAATTTCCTCCGGCAGATTATCTTCAATCCACTCTTGCCCAATGGTTCTTTCCGGCCCGATTATTTTTCGCAAGAACAAGCCAAACTCAAAGACCTGATTAAGAGCGTTTATGACGATAAGGGTTCCTATGCGGACGAACGCTGTATCCAGGAAATGTGCCCGGATGAACCATACCGCATCTATGAATACGGCGAGATTAAGCGGGTGGATAAACTCTCCCCGGAAGAAGTCCTGAATCACTATCGTAATATAGTCCTCAAGTCACCCATAGATATCTTTATCTGCGGGCCGAGCGGGATTGACCGGATAAAGCGAACTGTGGCTGATATCTTCAAGCCGCGACTGCGTAAATCGAAGCTCCAGACGCCGGTTATCCCCGCCACAATCATTAATAAAGAAATAACTAAGGAGCGGCTGGTCCGGGAAAAAGAGCAGATTGACCAAGCCAAATTAGTCATGGGCTATCGGACTTATACCTCATGGGAAGATAAAAACATCTTTGGCTTGATGATGGCTTCCGGGATTCTGGGCGGATTCCCGCACTCTAAATTATTCCGTTATGTCCGGGAAAAAGCCGGGCTGGCTTATTATGCCAGTTCTATGCTGGAAAAAAGCAAGGGGCTGATGTTCATCCGGGCCGGGATTAATCACGATAAATTCGACGACGCCCTCAAGATTATCAAGGAACAAGTCTTAGCTATTCAGTCAGGCGATATCACCGAGTCAGAGATTAATGACACGCGTTCCGGCATCCTCAATCGGCTTAGAGCCATTGAAGACAGCGCTTCATCATTCATAGATTACAACCTGGAATTAAGCATCAATAACCGTCATGATTCACTTAAGGAACTGAAAGAACAGTTTATGGCGGTAAAGAAAGAAGATATTGTCCGGGCTATCCAGAAACTGAAACTGGACACGGTGTATTTTCTGACCAAATAGCCCTTCCATCTCTGGATTCCCGCCTACGCGGGAATGACATTGGGGGAGGAGGCATCAACTTACAAATATCCCTTTGATTTGTAATTCTCATATAGAAACGGGTACTTGGACTTGTTATTCTCCACCATTTTAGCCACCTGCGGATAAAGAAATTGCTTCCGGATAAAATGCTGCCACTGGAATTTCTTCTTGTTCTGGATGGCCGAATATAGTTTCACCGCCAGATGCCCGGCCTTTTTAATCATCTGCTCCTCGTTTTGCAAGGAGGGTTCATCGCGGTTGACCGAAGCCGCTCCCAGAAATCCCGCATAATACCCGCCGCAAAGCCAGATACCCTGGGCCACGGTCTTGGCAATCTTGCCGGTCATATACGGATGCCCGCCGACGCAGACACCAACTGCGTATTTACCGGCCAACCGGCGGGTATAATATAAAAGAGAATGGCTCCGGTCGTAAATGGCCTTGAGTTGCGCGGACATCTGAAAGGCGTAATTAGGCGTGCCTAAAATAACTCCGTCAGCATTGAGCATCTTCTGCCTGATTTCCTCGTAGTCATCCTGAATAATACATTTATCATTCTTCATGCAATATTCGCAGGCCTTGCAATACTGTATATTCTTATTGCCGGTCCAGATAAACTCAGTGGTGGCGCCCAGAGAGGACAATTTATCCAGCATTATCTTTAAGAGCCTGGAGGTGTTGCCGTTCAGGCGTCCGGATGTGCTAATGCCTATAATATTCATTTGTTCTTGGCTGTATGCTCTACGCTATTTTCTTGGAAGCACAAATATCGCAATAAAGGGGAATAATGCCGCCACTAACAGCGCGGCTCCGCTTCCCACAACGCTCCAGATGATGCCAAATATTGCCGAGCAAAGCAATGAAGTAATTCCGTAGAGAGCCGAGAAGTTGCCTAAGGTGGCGCCAAGCGTCTCCTCCTTGGCTAAATCAGCGATTGCGGCCCGGCGGTTGGCTATCCAGATGGATTCAAAGGTGGCGAATAATACCAGCGGAATTATCAGGAATAACGGCGCCCGGGCAAACATGGTTACCAGCAGGGCCAGACACAAAAGCCCGTTGGCAACTGCCTGCGCCCCGAACCTGCCCAGCCGGTCAGAAAGCCATCCGGCCGGATACGAGGTGGCAAAATGAGTAATAGCATAACAAATAAATAGAATTATCGCCTCTACCGGGCCGGCATTGAGTTTTTGAGTTCCATAAAGCAGTATCATTGATACCGGAACTGCGCCCAGCGCCAGTATCATATGCGATAAAGTGGTCCAGCCCAGTTTCCTTAATGGAGAATCAGGCCTTAAAGAAGAAGCAAAAGTTGCTATGGAAAAACCCGGCTGTTTGGGTTTGGGTGTCTTGGCGAATAGCGGGGTTGGCATGCGGGTTTCAAAAAGGAAGAAATAGATAATCCAGGCGCTGATAATGGTCGGAAGCCCGGCCCACAAGAACAGCCAGATGTATGCTTCTTTGGGAAATTCTGTTTTAAGCCCATTCCAGACAGATGCTCCGGCTATAGACGAAGCGGCAATATAGAGAATAAGCAAACCGATAGCCGGTCCCAATATCGAACCGACTGTATCAACGGCATTGAGAATCCCAAATGCCCGGCCGCGCTTGGCCGATGGAAATGATTCGGCAACAGAGGCCTCACGCGCCGGGTCGCGCATGGCCCGGCCTACCTGGCGCAAGCCCCGGAACGGAATAAAACCAGCCCACCCCTTGACCAACGGAAGCCCTAATCTGGACAGGGCAATAAGAATATACGCGAGAATAACCGGCACCTTGCGGCCTACTTTATCCGTGAAATATCCGGTAAACAACTTCAGGATGCGATTAACCGCCTCACTAAAACTATCAATAAACCCATATTGCCATGGAGTAATCCCCAAAAACACTGTGGCATAATATTGTAATAACGGCGCGTACATCTCCTCGCCGATGTCGTTTAATGCCGCGCCGGCGCAGAAGGTCTTCAGGTTCCGCTTGCCGACAGTTTCATCCTGGCTGTTCTGCATGGGTATGGATTCGGTATCATCATTCATATTGTGAATTAAATAACTTATATCTTTACCCCGGTCAATTTTTATGTTATTTATTACCGGTTCATAGGTAATTATGGGTTGATATGTTGAAAAATAATAAGTTAATGAGTAACTTCCTTATAAACTTATCTACTACTAAATTATATGAAACTAATTGAATGCGTCCCGAATTTTAGCGAGGGCAAGCGGCCCGAGGTCATTGACCAGATTATAACGGCCATAACATCGGTCAAAGGCGTTAAATTCCTGGATAAGGAAAGCGATGCCAGCCATAATCGTTCGGTCATCACTTTTATCGGCCCGGCTGAATCAGTCGGACAGGCGGCATTCAAGGCCGTTGAAAAAGCCAGCCAGCTGATTGATATGACCAAGCACAAAGGCGAGCATCCGCGCATCGGCGCGACGGATGTGGTCCCATTTATTCCCCTGCGCGGCGCGACTATGGATGATTGCATCCAATTAGCCAGAGATGTCGGCAGGCAGGTCGGCGAACAACTCAAAATACCGGTTTACTTATACGAAAATGCCGCCACCAGACCCGAATGCCGGAACCTGGCTGATGTGCGCAAGGGCCAGTTTGAGGGCCTATGCGAGGAATTGGGCAAGAACCCGGCCCGTAACCCGGATTTCGGCCCGAATAAAATACATCCGACCGCCGGGGCCACGGTCATTGGCGCCCGGGAAATACTGATTGCCTACAATGTCAATCTGGATACGGATTACATTGATGTGGCAAAACGGATTGCCAAGAAGATACGACAATCCAGCGGCGGAATGCCTTTTGTCAAGGCATTGGGCATCCTGATTGATAAACACAATCGCCAGATTGCCCAGGTGACAATGAACCTGACCAATTACAAGGTCACGCCTGTAAAGAAGGCATTTGACACCATCAAGCAGGAGGCGCTATCAGAAAATATACGGGTGCTGGAAAGCGAGTTGATTGGCCTGGCGCCCCAGGACGCATTTGAAGACACCTCGCCTGAAGAATTGCTTATCACTGATTTTAGTCCTCAACAAATCATAGAAAATAGATTATAAATGATTTTATCGCCTCTGAAATATTTCTGGATACTTATCTTAAAAACATATCTTGTTATAAAATCATCATGGAGAGAGAAACAACAAGGGAAAAGATTCGATTCCAATGCTATTTCCCGCCAGATATACTTCACCGGCGTGCAGGCATTGCCCATTATAATCCTGGTGGGATTGGCATTAGGAACAGTTGTTATCATTGAACTCTCTACAATTCTAAATTCCTTTGGCGCCGGGAAACATATTGAACGGCTTACCGTAATAGTACTCGTCCGCGAACTTATCCCAATAATCACAGCGCTTATTATCATTGGCCGCTCCGGAACGGCTATGGCCAGCGAATTAAGCAGCATGAAACTAAACCGTGAGATAGAACTCATTGACAGCTTGGGTATAAACATTGACTATTTTTTGGTATTGCCCCGTTTAATCGGCACGATTGCATCTCTGGTCTGTTTAATCTTTATACTTAACGCAGTCGCCTTAGGCGGGGGATTTTTATTCGCCAAATTGTTCAGCCCAATTTCACACGGGCTTATATTCAGCAACTTCATCCGGGTAATAAGTCTTGGGGATGTTTGCGCGTCTCTATTTAAGGCTATTATGTTCGGATGGACTATTACTATGGTCAATTGCCACCAGGGATTACTGGTAAAGAAATCCTTTACCGAAGTGCCCCAAACAACTACTGAAGGCGTGGTAAACTCCATTATCATCTGTTTTGCTTTCAGTATTATTATCTCTTTGTATATTTTGAAAGCCGCCTAAATGAACCAAACAGAATACTACTTGGAGCTGGAAAACGTCTCTTACAAACGAGATTCGCTTGTATTGTTAAACAATATCTCCTTCAAGGTTAATCAGGGTGAATTCCTGACAATAGGAAGCGGCGATATCAGCGGCAAATCTTCCCTGCTCAAACTATGCGCCGGGCTTATCCAGCCCGATAATGGTGTTATAAAAATAAACGGCAAGCCGTTAAACGGTTTCTCATACAACGAATCGCAAAAATTACGGTATAAGACGGGCTTCGTCTTTCAGGACGGGACCCTGGTAAGCAACCTCTCCATAAAAGAGAATGTCGCCTTGCCACTGAGATATCATTTGTCTCTGAACGAAGCCGAGACAGAAAAATACGCAACTAAATATATTGAATTATTATCGTTAACATCCTATGCTGATAAACGTCCGGCTGGATTGCCGGACGGAATTAAATTATTAACGTGTCTGGCCAGGGCGCTGGCAGTCGAACCGGAATTACTCCTGCTTGATGAACTTTTCAGTTCGTTAGATAAAACAGAAATACAGATAGTGATTACCTTACTGAAAGAAATAAAGAAGCAGCGGCGGATAACCTGCATCGCTACAACCAAAGTAGTTAACATACTCTCTTATTTCCCTGAAGCCCAGTTGACAGATTGCCTGATGATATTAGAATCGGGCAAAACCACCGAATACGGCATTTGCCAAACCGTCCGTCAGAAATTATTACAGGAACATAAATAAGATGCAATATCAGATTACGAAACTGGATAAAACTATCGCGTTTTTTATATTTAGCGCGGTTGTTATTATTTCCCTGTTTTTCATATTCAATATCAAGGAAAGCCGGCTGTTCAAAAAGCAGATGACTCTCTATACCAGTATAGACAAGGGATACGGATTTGTCAACGGCACGCCGGTCAAGATAAACGGTATCGTCGGAGGCGTGGTTGACGATGTCAAACTGGAACAGAATAATACCGTTACTCTCTGCATGAAAATTTATTATCCTTATTATAAAAATATCCATCAGGACGCCGCGGCAGAAATCATTGAACCGCTTGCCCTGGGCAGCACAGAAATAAATATCCTGCCCGGCTCAATTGATAAGATTCTGGCAGAAGAAGGCGATTCCATCTCCAGCCGGAAACCGACGAGCCTGGCTACCAAATTAGAAGCAAGCGTCGGACAGATTGAATCAACATTAAGCGATTTCCATAAGACCTCGGAAAAGGTTTACAAAATATCCGAAAACCTGGAATCCATCACGGATAAAATAAATAAAGGTAGCGGCAGTTTAGGCCAACTGATAAATGACCCGACTTTATATATGGACCTTAAGGATACTGTGAGTTCTACAAAAATCGTTTCGGAAGAACTGCAAAAAGTAACCCTGAGCGTAGAATCTATTACCCGGAAGATAGACAAAGGCGAAGGCAGTTTAGGCAAGATGGTTAATGACCCGGCGCTTTATGACACTGCCCGCGACACGGTCGAATCGACCCGGAGTATTGTGGAAAGCATTAAAACCACCAAGATATTCGTCGGCGGCGAAAATGATTTCTACTATAAACAGGACGTCAATATTACCAAGTTCCATCTCAAGGTGGTCCCCAGAGAATCACGGTATTTCTGGCTGGGCGGCGCCATATTCAACCCGGCAAGTAACAGTAAAATAACCATGGAAGAAGATGCGGAACATTCTTATAAGGCGGTTACGGAATTTATGATTGCCCAAAAAATACTTGGCAATCAAATTACACTACGGGGCGGATTACTTGAAGGCCAGGCCGGCGGCGGCATAGATTTCGTAACCCGGTCGCCTCTTACCGAAGAAGATTCATCCGCTGCGAAAAAAGGAGAGACAAAATACAAAGATATCTGGCGCTGGTCTATTGAAGGCAGGGATACCTTTGACGCCAAAAACTTTAACGAGAATCTTCACAAGCCGCTGTTAAGAATAAAAACCAGATTAAACATCTCGCAATATTTCCATATTGAACTTGGCGGCGATAACCTGCTGAATGATGCCGCTTTCTTTATCGGAATCGGGTTTGAGTATATGGACGAGGATATCAGCAAGATAGTCGGACTCGTCGGCGCCGGGAAATAACCGACGGTGCTCTTGGTGTATGTCATCAGCGCCCCAGGATGCCTTTGACGGAACATCCCCCGAAGAACTCCTTATTGCCGGATTCAGCCCAGAGCAGATTATCGAGAATCGGTTGTAGGAACAAAAGATTATTGACTTACCCGGTTAATATGCTATACTGCAACTATGAAAAGACAGGTTAAATTCGGGATTAACGGAGAAAGCCGGGAATCCAAGATAGAATGGTTCCTGTCTTTATCGCTCAAGAAAAGATACGAACTCGCCCTGGAAACCACCGAACTGTTCTTAAAACTTAACCCCGGATATAAGGATATAAACCGTGACCCTACTCGCTCGTCATTTAAGCATATACAAATCCTTAGGCAAAAATAAGGTTAGATATGTGGTAATCGGCGGGATTGCCTGTATCAACTACGGCGTCCCTCGTAATACATTAGACCTTGATATCTGGGTTGAAGCAAACATCCAGAATATCAACCGGTTACTAAACGCTCTAAAGGAACTGAAATTCGGCACCGCCCATCTTACCTCTTCAGAAGAAATACTCGAGAATGAAATAACGGTCTTTGATGATTATTTAAGGTTGGATGTATTTACGTTCCTGAAAAGGTTGAAGTTTGAAACTGCGTGGAAAAAACGGTTAGTCAGAAAGATAGATGGGGTCAGAATCAATTTCGTCTCGCTATCGGATTTAATCAAATCAAAGAAACTCTACAAGCGGAAGATAGACCGTGAAGACCTGGAAATGCTGTCCCGGGTAAAAACCAGGCGCAAATAACCGGTGAGATTCACTTTATATATAAACACCGCCCCGATGAACCCGAAGGGACCGCGCATAGCGAACATCGGGAAACAGATTATTGAAAACAGGTTGTAAAGAAATAAAGGATAATTGAGTATGACGCCTCCCGAATTCTATAAAATGGATATAAAATCTAATCAACTTGGCAATAAAAGACCAATTTCTTTAACATCAATATTAGTCCCATGCTTGAGAATTATCATAGCATTGTGTATCCTTTTGATTGTTGGCTGTATTAACAGTTTCATCTTCTTTCCGCAGCCTATCGCTAAAGAAACGCTCAATGTAATTAAATGGAGATATAAACATGCAGAAGAAATAACCATAAAAACATCTGATAATGTTGGTCTCAAAGGATGGTTTGTAAAACAAAGTAGCATGCCGAAATCACCTCTAATATTATATTTTGGAGGAAATGCAGAGGAAGTATCTTATCTTATCAAAGAGACACCTCGAATTACAGGGTGGTCATTGGCTCTAATTAATTACCGTGGATATGGATTAAGTGAAGGAACTCCAAACGAAGGTAATTTATGCAAAGACGCTGTAGAAATTTATGACTATTTTTCTAAACGACCAGAGATAGACAACTCAAAAATAGTTGCTTTCGGAAGAAGTCTGGGTACAGGGGTTGCAGTTTATCTGGCACAACAACGGCCAATAAAAGGAGTCATTTTAGCAACGCCATATGACAGTATTAATAGTGTTGCGCAGGAAAAGGTCTCTTTTATACCAGTTTGGCTGATTTTTAGAAATCGCTTTAATTCCTTATCTCGCGCCCCTTCAGTTAATATTCCTATGCTTGCTTTGCTTGCCTCTGAAGATAAAGTTATTCCCACTTGGCATGCAAAAAGATTAATTGAGAAATGGGCTGGCAAGAATACAGTCATAACAATTGAAGGAGCAGGGCATAACACTATCACTTATAGTGAACTTTACTGGGAAAGCATCAATGACTTCCTGACGCAATTTTAATGGATGATTCTATTACGCCCGTCTGACGGCAGGCAGGGGGCGTCGCCCTTCGGGGCGAACCTCGCCAGAGGCGGGGGGAACGGTTCATCCCCCCGATGTCCCCCGAAGCAAGTTCGCTACGCGGTACCTTCGGGTTCGGGGTCATCGGGATAAGAGCCAGTAAGTCGTTGCACTCCAATTGGCTCTAAAGGGCGGGGAATGTCCGCCCGACCGAATGACTTCGGTCGTTCAGGGCGGGGTTCACTATGGTATGGCAGACCGGTTGTACGCCCAATAAATATCAGTCAGGTTTTTTAAGTACCGGGTTATTAGCACGACTAATACTATAAGTTATTATCCCTACGGGAGGCAGTAGCTCAGGCTTTCTGCGGCAATTATTGTAGCTTCCCGTGGCAGTTATTATCTCTGCGGGAGGCAGTAGCTCTGGCTTCCAGCGGCAGTTAATATAACTGATACTACCAGCCAGTTTGGCTAATACTACTCGCCAGTCCGGCATATACTACGAGCGAATCCGGCTGATACTACTCGCCGGTTCGGCATATACTACGAGCGAATTCGGCTGATACTACTCGCCGATTCGGCATATACTACGAGCGAATCCGGCTGATACTACTCGCCAGTCCGGCATATACTACGAGTAAATCCGGCTGATACTATACGCCGGTTCGTCATATACTACGAGCGAATTCGGCTGATACTACTAGCCGATTCGGCATATACTACGAGTGAATTCGGCTGATACTATACGCCGGTTCGGCATATACTACGAGTGAATTCGGCTAATACTACTACCCGGTCCGGCATATACCACCAGCGAATTCATCTAATACCATTACTTTAGCCAAGGTAGGGGGGAGGGTAGACTGGGGGGCGGTGTCATAAGATGTCATAAAACGTCATAATTCACGCATAGATTGACCCCGTTAGAGATATTTGATATAATTTAGTAAGTATTAAATCATAATATGGCTGATTAACTCTCGTTAAAGAAAAAAGTATAATTACGCCCCGCATATAATTTATGTGCGGGGCTATCTCTAACGGGGTTGACACTTTTCGGCCTATTTGGTATGAATTTGATATGCCTGAACATAAACCCAATCAATTGCCTTTGCTGATGACCCTCAAGGAGGTCTGTGATTATCTGCGGGTAAGCAACCGGACTATTTACCGAATGATTAAGTCAGGACGCCTGCCCGCCACGAAAATCGGGCGGGACTGGCGTTTTCGCCGGGCTGATGTTGAAGATTATCTGACAAATAAGAAGTTTTCTTTCGGAATGGAGAGCAAGGGGCATTATTTTTTCAAGCCCGAGGTACTGGACAAATATCGCTCCAGCCCGCACGAATATTACCTGACCGAGGAAGCCAATACCGGCCAGGTCGGCTCGCGGCACGACTGGGCGAAGTGGAAGAAAATGCAGGGCTTCAAACGGTCGCCCCTGCCGGGTGAACTTTTTATCCGGTTGCGTTATAACAAGGCCACCCTGAAGAACGGACAGACGGTGCTTATCGTAAAATCGCATGAATTCAGTAATCTTCCCGCGGCTGAAAATATCCACTGGTCAGGATTTGTTACCCAGCAACAATTAACCTTTCCAGACGCTAAAATCCAGACGGATGATAAGGATAAAACATAACGTCCGCTAATTTATATCACCCTAAAATTGACACCTCTGCTTGAATAAAATATAATTCTGTTTATGCAGAATTATGCCAAGCAGGTTCTGGATGCCGAAATCTCAGCCCTGAAATCGCTCAAGACCAAAATCAACGGCGATTTCCAAAAGGCATTCTCGGAAATCCTGAAATGCCAGGGACGCCTTGTGGTCACCGGTATGGGCAAGGCCGGCATCATCGGAGAGAAAATCTCCGCCACCTTTGCCTCGACCGGAACACCCTCTTTGTTCCTGCATCCGGCTGATGCATATCACGGCGATTTAGGCCGGGTAGCCAAGAACGACGTCATCCTGATGCTCTCCAACAGCGGCGAGACCGAGGAAATCGTCCGGCTCCTGCCCAAACTAAAAGAAATCGGCATCAAGATAATCTCCATCACCGCCTCCAGAAAATCCACGCTCGGTAAATACAGCGATATTGTCCTGGAGATAGGCAAAATCAAAGAGCCCTGCCCTTTCGGCATCGTGCCGTCCGCCTCAACCACGGCCATGCTGGCTTTGGGCGATTGCCTGGCGTTATCCGTATTCAAAAAACACTCGTTCACCAGAGAACAATTCGCATTCTATCATCCGGGCGGAGACCTGGGCCAAAAACTGCTCAAGATAAAAGAGGTCATGCGCACCGGTTCGCAGAATCCAATTATCACCGAGAACAAGACGGTCCGGGAGGCATTGATGGTGATTACCAAATGCCGGGCCGGGGCGGTCAATATCGTGGACAAGAAACGGCGGCTGGTCGGCATCTTTACGGACGGCGACCTGAGGCGCCATATGCGCGAGGATATCCGCATCCTGTCCGAGCCTATCAAAAACTATATGACCAAAAACCCGCGCACCATCTCGCCTGATAGTTTGGTGGCCGAGGGTTTGCGCATCCTGCGCGACAAGAAGATAGACGAGCTCCCCGTGGTGGATAAAAACCATCGGCCGGTCGGGATGCTGGATGTCCAGGATGTGTTAGATATCCGTTGACAAGAGAAGAGAGATGAAAGAAAAGAGATGAGAGAATTATCCTTTCATCTTTTATCTCTCATCTTTCATCTATTATGACCTATGAATAACAACAGACTAAAGAAAATCAAGATGGTGATAACGGACGTAGACGGCGTGCTCTCGGACGGCGGCATCATTCTGGACAGCCGGGGCAACGAGAATAAGGTCTTCAATGTCTATGACGGCGCGGCCATTGCCTATCTTCATTATGCCGGCATCAAGACAGCCATCATCACGGCCCGGCGTTCCAAGACTGTTTCCTACCGGGCCAAAGAACTCGGCATCCTGGAAGTGCACCAGGACACCCTGCAGAAGATTAAACCCCTGAATAAGATTCTCATCAAGTATAAACTCTCGCCGGACGAGATTTGTTATATGGGCGATGACCTGCCTGATATCCCGGTATTGAAAAAGGCCGGCTGGGCAGTAGCCGTGCGCAATGCCCGACCCGAGGTGCTCAAATACGCCCATTACGTCACCCGAACCAATGGCGGCAAGGGCGCACTTAGAGAGGTGGCTGAGAAAATCCTCAAAGCCCAGAATAAATGGAAACTGATTCTGGATAAATACGATGCCTAACTGCTGATTTAATATTATGAAATCGTATTGGATATATACTATTGCCCTGTTAATTATCATCGTTTCTGCAACCGTATCATATTCAGAGGATGAAAAAACAGTCGTGAATTGGTCGTACCCCCATTATGAAAACGACCAGTTGCTCTGGGAAGCAAAAGGTAAAACAGCTGTTATCGGTGAAAATGAAATCAGCGTCCTAGCCATAGAAATAATTTACCATCTACAACCCGCATCAACCACTGCTCCGGCAGAGCCAACCAAGAAATCAACCGTTCATATCAAAGCCCACATGGGAACTATTGATAATAAACAGCGGCTGGTCTCTCTTCACGAGAATATCGTTATCAGAAAGGTTTCGGAACCGCCTGATGAATTCGACGAGACAATGCAAACCAACTCACTACTTGTCAATCTGGCAGACAAAACATTCTCCACCGACTCCCTGATAACCATAAACCGCAATGATATCTCTATTAAAAGCAAGGGCTGTAAAGGCGGGCTGGATTTTGAAAGCATCTCATTCCTGAGCCACGTGGAAATGGTGGTTCAGGGTTGCGACTCAAAATCGCTTTCCTTAGGACTGGTCTTTTCCCGCAAATCTGAGACGGATAACGAAGAGTTAAGCAAAAATCCTTCGGTCATTACCGCCACCTCCGAAGGCCCGATGAATATAGAAAAGATTAACGGCAACCCTTCAAGGAAAATTGCCCAACGGATTTCATTCCAAAATAAGGTAACGCTTAATTCTTTCTGCCGGCAAACTAATTCGCCTCCAAGGATAACGAATCTCCATTCGGACAATCTCAATCTTCTGCTGGACCGCCGGGAAAATCCGGTCACCAAACGCAATAATTTCTATCTCAGCAATATCTCGGCTGCCGGCAGCGTAACAGTAGACGACTCCTTCCACCGAGCCGAATGTTCTGCTTTGACGCTGGATGACGCTGCCGGGCTTATTACCCTTAAGGGCAAAAATAACTCACTGGCCGCCATCACCCGACCACTGAAGCCGAATAACGGCCAATCCCAGACAAAACAAGATTCTTATATCAACATCTCAGCCCTGACCCTGAAAATCCAGTCCGAAAAAGACAATCTACTGCTCTTGGGCAGGAAAGAAATCACCTTTTCTAACGGAAGCATCTATAACCCAGATCCGATTTCACCCACTGACTTGGTAAGCCCAACCGATACAGCCCCGCCGGCGAATCAATCGCCTGACCTTTCCACCCAAATTAAGATTACGGCTAATAGCGACGGACTGGTCTCCCTGCGGGACAACCAGATTTACATGGAGAATAAGGTTCGCATTTCCCAGTGGGCAACAACAATTACCGAGCCAACCCGACCGAAACTAATGGCTACAATTAAATGCGATAAATTATTCATCGGCTGGAACCCGGCCAAAAACCTACTGGAAAGATTAAAATCAGAAGGTAATGTATATATTTCGAGTGACGGCAGTGAGGCCTGGGGAGAAATCCTTGAATGGACGCCTCTTTTATCGCAGATAAACCTAAAATCACCACGGAAGGTTAAAATATTGCATAAAAACAGCAGTATCGACGGAGATGAAATCGTGATTACCACTAATCCTCAAACAGCCATCGACAATTGGACTAACATAGAAATTAAGAACAAGATTAACGGCTCTATTAAAATATCCCCGAAAGAAAAAGAGGAGCCGAAAGAAGAAGAAACACCGAAATAGAAAAGGAATCTGGCCATGACAAGAGATGATGCATTTAAACTGATGCAGGAAAAGATAACCAATGTCAACCTGCGCAAGCATATCCTGGCGGTTGAAGCGGTGATGAAACACCTGGCCCGCGAGTTAAAACAGGATGAGGAAAAATGGGGTCTGGTCGGATTATTACACGACTTGGACTATGAAGAGACCAAGAATGATCCGGACCGGCATACCCTGGTAACCGAGCAAATGCTTCAGGACAAGGTTTCACAAGAAATTATTGACGGTATCAAATCGCACAACGACAAGAAGGAACGCGTTTCATTGATGGAACACGCCATCTATTGCGCTGACCCGACGACCGGATTCCTGGTGGCCTGCGCCTTAATTCATAAGGAAAAGAAATTAGCGCCCATAGACGTGGAGTTTGCCAAAAACCGGATGAAAGAAAAACGTTTCGCGGCCGGGGCTAATCGCGACGCCATGAACAGTTGCGCCAAACTGGGCATGGATTTGGATAAGTTCCTGCAAATCTCGCTCGATGCGATGAAGTCAATCAACGGGGAATTGGGGTTGTAAAATTACATAAACCACAAAATGCCTAAAAGACCTGTCGGTATAGGTATACTCTCTATATTTAATTTAATTATAGGAATTCTTGTCACACTGACACTTGCGATACTGTTCCTTATCGACATCCAAAAGTATCTCACAAGAAGTAATATCTGGTTGCTTATGGTTGGCATTATGTTTACTTTATCTTCTATTCTACTGTGGAAGAAGAAGCGTTGGGGATGGTGGTTAACATCATTTTTATTTGTCTATACAATTCTTGATACCGTTGCCTTTGGAATACTAGAAAATACGCTTGAGTTTGGATATGGAAGTATCATTGTAACATTCGTTTCATTAACCATAATATATTACATTTTTAGAAAGAATACATTAGAATATTTAGAGATGCACGAAGAATCTATGGCAAATCTTATTGAATCGTCAATTATGGGCGGCATTATGTTAGAGATGGCAAACTACTTTATTTCTACAGCTCCATCATTTCTTGTCAGCGCTTATTCGTAACCCTTGTGGTAACAATAGCCCTTCGCTACAATCAGAATAACTACAGATAACGGTCTTCCGCCCCTTCGGGTCTAAATTCCTAACAGCCAACCCCTCGATGCACTCGGGATAAGCGCCAGTAACTCATTGCATTCGTAACTGGCACTAATAAAAAATCCCGCACCTGCCCTTTTGGGACAGATGCGGGACTATGATTTCAAGCCCGGCAATAACCTACTTTCCCGCCAAACAAATCGTCAGCAGTATCATCAGCCTCAAGGGCTTAACGGCCGTATTCGGGATGGGAACGGGTGTTACACCTTGAGCATTAGGTCACCGGGCATTTTTTATAGATTAGGTAATATCCCGCCTTTGGCGGGATTTAAGAGCCAGTAAGTCGTGACACTCCAACTGGCTCTAAAAGAGGCGATAGAATAAAAAGTGGCCAAGCCGCCCGACCGATTAGTATCCCTCGGCTGAAACCCTTACGGGCCTTACACCTGGGACCTATCAACCTGGTAGTCTACCAGGGGTCTTCGTATCCCTTACGGGATGGGAGGTCTTATCTTGAGAGGGGCTTCCCACTTAGATGCTTTCAGCGGTTATCCCCCCGGACATAGATACCCAGCAAATACCCCTAGCGGGATAACTGGTACACCAGAGGTCCGTCCATCCTGATCCTCTCGTACTAAGGACAGCGTCTCTCAAACCTCCTACGCCCACACTAGATAGGGACCGACCTGGCTCACGCCGGTCTGAACCCAGCTCACGTACCGCTTTAATCGGCGAACAGCCGAACCCTTGGGACCTTCTCCAGCCCCAGGATGCGATGAGCCGACATCGAGGTGCCAAACGGCGTCGTCGATATGGACTCTTGGACGCCATAAGCCTGTTATCCCTAGAGTACCTTTTATCTGATGAGCGATGGCCCTTCCATTCGGTACCACCGGATCACTAGGTCCTGCTTTCACACCGGCTTGACTTATATGTCTTGCCGTCAAGCATCCTTATACCCTTATGCTCGTTGCGCGATTGCCAAACGCGCTGAGGATGCCTTGGAACTCCTCCGTTACTCTTTCGGAGGAAACCGCCCCAGTTAAACTGCCCGCCTCACAATGTCTCCCGGCCTACACAGCCGGAATTAGAATTCTAACCTAATCAGAGTGGTATTTCACCGTTGACTCAGCCCGACCCGGAAGCCGGACTTCAAAGTCTCCCACCTATCCTACGCAGATTAAACAAAAATCCAATATGAGGTTACAGTAAAGGTTCATAGGGTCTTTCCGTCTTAGTGCGGGCAGGCGGTATCTTCACCGCCGCTGCAATTTCGCCGAGTCCCTCGTTGAGACACCGGCCAAGTGATTACGCTATTCATGCGCGTCGGAACTTACCCGACAAGGAACTTCGCTACCTTAGGACCGTCATAGTTACGGCCGCCTTTTACTGGGGCTTCAGTTAGGAGCTGCACAGCCTTGCGGCCGATGACTCCACCCCTTAACCTTCCAGCACTGGGCAAGCGTCGGTCTGTATACAGCGTCTTACGGCTTAGCACAGACCTGTGTTTTTGCTAAACAGTTCCCCGGCCCGCTTTACTGAGATCCCAAAATGCTTCGCCCGGTAAACGGACTAACAAATCAGGACACACCTTGTCCCGAAGTTACGGTGCCATTTTGCCTAGTTCCTTAACGAGGGGTCTCTCGAGCGCCTTAGGATTCTCTCCTCACCTACCTGTGTTGGTTTTAGTACGGTTACCTTACATACTCCTAAACGAAGATTTTCTCGCGAGCATGGCGTTTGTCACTTCACCCTTGCGGGCTCCCCTTATCTCCTCAGAGTTAACGGAATCGCGGATTTGCCTACGACTCCCTCCTAAAGACAGGCCCTATAGTTCTAATCATAGGGACGACATAGCCTCCTCTACCTCTCCTTTTAGTTCTTGATCGCATATAAGGCAGTAGCCGAATATTAACGGCATTCCCATCAGTTACGCCTTTCGGCCTCACCTTAGGGGCCGACTAACCCTGGGCGGAGTTACCTTCCCCAGGAAACCTTAGGTTTTCGGCGAACCGACTTCTCATCGGTTTTAGCGCGCTACTTATGTCCGGATAATCACTTCTAAACAGTCCATCACAGCTCACGCCATAACTTCTATCCGTTTAGAACGCTTCCCTACCACTCCTCTCCCGCCGAAGCGGGAAAAGAATCCACGGCGTCGGTAATAGACTTAGGCCCGATCATTTTCGGCGCAAAAATACTCGGCCAGTAAGCTGTTACGCACTTTTTAAATGGTGGCTGCTTCTAAGCCAACATCCTGGCTGTCTTAGTATCCTTACTTCCTTTTACACTTAGTCTATTTTAGGGACCTTAGCCGATGGTCTGGGCTGTTTCCCTCTTGACGACGAAGCTTATCCCCCGCCGTCTGACTCCCGTGCTTTACCACAATGGTATTCGGAGTTTGATTGGATTAGGTAGCCTGGTGGGCCCCTTAAATCCATTCAGTGTCTCTACCCCCACTGTTTACACACGAGGCTAGCCCCAAAGCTATTTCGGGAAGAACCAGCTATTAGCCAGTTTGATTAGCCTTTTACTCCTACCCTCAGATCACGGGATAACTTTTCAACGTTATACCCTAACGGACCTCCATGCCGAGATTATCAGCACTTCATCCTGCCCAAGGGTAGATCACTGGCTTTCGGGTCTACTCCAATGAACTTATCGCCCTTTTAAGACTCGGTTTCCCTTCGCCTATTCCCGACACTTTCATGCCGGACTTAAGCTTGCTCATCAGAATAACTCCCGGACTCATTATCCAAAAGGCACGCGGTCACCCAACACCATTGCTGGCGCCAGGCTTCCACAGTTTGTAAGTACATAGTTTCAGGTTCTATTTCACTCCCCTTCCGGGGTTCTTTTCAACGTTCGCTCGCGCTACTTGTTCACTATCGGTTATCAGAGAGTATTTAGTCTTAGGCCATGGTCGGCCCGGATTCGCACTCGTTTTCCCGTGGCGGGTGCTACTTGGGAAATACCCAGAAAAGAGTTTACCTTTTCACCTACAGGACTATCACCTTCTATGGCCCGCTGTTCCAAGACGGTTCGGTTAAGATAAACTTTTGTAACTTTTCCCTCTGTCCGTACAACAGAAACGGATATTTCCCGCAACCTCGCATGAGCAACGGCATACGGCCTTGGCACTCATACGATTTAGACTGTTTCCCGTTCGCTCGCCGCTACTGAGGAAATCAATGGCTTTTTCTTTTCCAGGAGGTACTGAGATGTTTCACTTCCCTCCGTTTGCTCCTCCCGCCTTAC
>Ga0208373_1001152_pt1 | contig 37359 bp, 36 predicted proteins | sample RifOxyC2_FD_184036 | JGI IMG/M metagenome (GOLD analysis project Ga0208373, IMG submission 184036) | Soil microbial communities from Rifle, Colorado - Rifle Oxygen_injection C2 (SPAdes) | ecosystem: Environmental > Terrestrial > Deep subsurface > Rock core/Sediment | place: Rifle, Colorado...
AAGGTTTTTTCGTCAGAAAAACATTTTACAAAAGGATGCTGATTTAAGCAAGTTTTTTTATACTAAAATCTTATCCAAAAAAAATGGGTAATGTCGTGTAGGAAATATGCCTTGACAAAATCTAGGAATTTCTTTATAATCATGAGTGCGGTTGCCCAACCGATTTTCGCTATCTGGTGAATTTGTGGGCGATTGAAGTAAGCTGTGCATAAATCTAAGGAGTTTTAATTTTATGGATAGTAAAAAAATTAAAAATATTATTATTATAGTCTTGTTGGCATTTATATTTTATAATGTTTGGGATTTTATATCGACGGATAAAATGCAGAATTATATAGATAGAAATTCGGATAAGTCATGGGCACCTAATGTACAGTATTATTTAGGTGGAATTTATCTGACAATATATACCTCAACATATGATAAGGCAGAAGTATGCTATAGACGGATGGATGAAAGATATCCAAAATCCGAATATACACCGGAATCATTATATCAATTAGGAGCAATTTACGAACTGACAAAAAGGTTTGGATTGGCGAAAGAAGCATATAAGAAGATAATAGATCAGTATCCTAGTTATGAAAAAATTAAAAAAGTACAGAATCGTTTTTGGATACTTACAAATAATTAATATGAAAAAATTAATTTTATCGACCTGTATTTTATTTTGTTTATTATTTAGTAGTTTATTTTGCCAATATTACTTACAGACGGGTGTTTTTAAAGATAAAGAATCCGCAACAAGTTTTCGGATATACCTCGCAAGCCGTGATTACCCGACTATTTTAGATTTTTCTGATAATTACAGGGTTATGGTAGGTCCTTATGATCAGAAAGAAAAAGCAGAATTTGTTGTTTCAAAACTATTGTCGGAAGATAATATATCAGCAAATCTTATGGATGAGATTGCTTTAAATAAGGTAAATACGGACGAATTAGAGGGTATAGAGATTTCCGAAGAAGTTGTCAGTGAATTGGTAAATTTTGCTTTTGAATTTTTGGGAGTTAAATATAAGTATGGCGGTATGGATCCTGAAAAAGGAATTGATTGTTCGTATTTTGTACAGACGGTTTATAAATCGCTCGGTACAGTTTTACCAAGAACTTCACGGTTGCAATTCAAAATTGGTAAAAAGATAAATAAAGATGATCTTATGCCAGGCGATCTTGTATTTTTCAAAAAATACTTAAATGGTTCAAGAATAAATCACGTAGGTATGTATATTGGTAATGATGAGTTTATACATGCTTCTTATGGTGCCAAAAAGGTAACTATAAGTTCTTTAAATGAGACTTATTTTAAAAAGAGATTTATGGGAGCACGCCGGCCATTATAAAATAAGCATCCATTATATTTTGTAAGAAGGGTAAAAGTCTTAAATTGACTTTTTTTTATTTCTGTTGTAATAAGAGCGTTACCGCTCTTGATTATACAGATTTCTAAAGGCGATTATTTACCCGCCAACGTTTTAGTGGTGGGCGGAGATTAACGACAAATCTTAATCTGTGTAATCTCTGTTTTAATCAGTGTAATCAGTAATTGTTGCCTGCCTGCCGAAGCCTTGGCGTAGGCATGGGTTTTCAAACAATTACATAAATTTTATGCCTAATGAACTGGAATCCTGGCTTATATTAAACCAAGTACTACCTGTTGGTCCTGTAAAATTTAAAAAACTTTTGGATTTTTTTGGCACTGCAGAAAAAGTTTTATCGCTAACAGACAAGGATTTAATGCAGGTTGAAGGTATTGACGATAAAACAGCCAAGGCAATTACTAGCTGGAGAAATATTGATATTCAAAAAGATATAGAAGAAGCAGGGAAAAACGGAGTAAAAATTATTACGTCCTTTATGGACGAATATCCGCAGACATTAAAAACTATTTATGATTATCCGCCGGTACTCTATGTAAAAGGAAAATTAGATAAAAGAGATTCGGTTGCGATTGCAATTGTCGGAACAAGAATGATAACCTCATACGGCAAAAGTGTCTGTGAATATATAACAAAAGAGCTTGCCGAAGCAGGTGTAACAGTTGTCAGCGGTTTAGCGAGAGGCGTGGATTCAGTAGCACACAAGGTTGCAATCGAAGAAAAAGGCAGAACTGTTGCGGTTCTTGGTAATGGTCTATCGAATCATTATCCTCCTGAAAACAGGAAACTTGAGGATAAAATAGTAGAAAACGGTGCCCTTATTTCCGAATTTCCGATGCATGCCAGGCCTGATAAAATGAATTTTCCAAGACGTAATCGTCTAATAAGCGGACTTTCGTTAGGAGTTGTTGTTATTGAGGCAGATGAGAAAAGCGGTGCTTTGATTACTGCAAAATTTGCTGTTGAGCAAGGAAAAGATGTTTTTGCTGTACCCGGCAATATTTTTTCTAAATTTTCAAAGGGGCCGCATAAACTGCTTAAAAACGGCGCGAAACTTGTTGAAACGGTTGATGATATAATAAGCGAAATAAACCTTCTCAAAAATTTTGTTAAGAACACACAAAAAAACATAAGAATATTAAAAGAAAATAGAGATTTAAATGAAGAATCAAAATTAGTTTTAGAGTCAATAGGCTGCGAACCGGTACATATTGATTTATTATCAGACAAAACTAAAATACAAATTGAAAAATTATCAGTTATTCTTCTTGGTCTTGTAATGAACGGTTTCATCTCAGAACTGCATGCTAAAAATTACGTAAGAAAATATAATTAAGACATCCTAAAAAAGAAAAGGATGTCTGATTACACAGATTGAAAGGCAGATTACACACCTGCCTGCCGGCAGGCAGGGATTTTCTTAAAGGTTTAGATTTTAATCGGTGTAATCGAAGTTAGAAATCGGTGTAATCGTTTTATTAAAGGAACTCTATGAAAAATCCGTTAGTAATTGTTGAGTCACCGACTAAAGCAAAGATGATAACTAATTTTCTGAAAAAGAAGTTTAAAGTTATCGCATCTAAGGGCCATATTTTTGATTTACCACAGAAACACCTTGGAGTCAGTGTAAAAGATAATTTTAAGCCATCTTACAAAATTCTTCCGGGAAAGGAATCTATTATGGAAGAACTAAAATCAGCAATCAAATCGGCTTCTGATATTTATGTTGCAACTGACTATGACAGAGAAGGCGAAGCGATCGGATGGCATATAGTTGAAAATGCGAAAATCGATCCGAAAAGAGTTAAACGGATTGTGTTTCATGAAATTACTCAGGCAGCAATAGAGGAATCAATAAAAAACCCAAGAACAATAGACATGAATCTTGTTGATGCCCAGCAGTCAAGAAGGATTTTAGACCGCTTAGTCGGTTATCAAATAAGTCCGCTTTTGGGAAAAAACGTAAGGAAAGGGCTTTCGGCAGGAAGGGTTCAGTCGGTATCACTTCGTTTGATTGTCGAGAGAGAAAATGAAATTAAAGCTTTTAAGCCACAGGAATATTGGACAATATCATCATTGCTTGAAAAAAATCAGGAAAAGTTCAATGCAGAGTTAGTTTCCAAAAACGATAAAAAATATCAGTCAACGATAAGTTGTGAATTGTTTGCAGAAAAGTATAACATAAAAATAACTTCCATTGAAACCGAAAAAGACGCACAAACGATTATTGATGATATTAATGGCAGTGAATTTATTGTGTCATCCGTAGACAGAAGCGAGCGTGTTAGAAATCCTCTTCCGCCGTTTATGACGTCAACTTTACAAAGAGAAGCAATAAACAAACTTAGCTTTAACTCTGCGAGAACGATGTCTATTGCACAGAAACTGTACGAAAACGGATTTATAACATATATGAGAACGGATTCGCTTGATGTTGCATCGGTTGCGCAAAAGCAGGCAAAGGATTATATATTAAAGAATTTTGGCAAAGAATATTTACCGCCGAAAACAAGATTTTACAAGACAAAGAGTAAATCTGCGCAGGAAGCGCATGAAGCGATACGGCCGACGGATATTTCCAAGAATCCGGAATCACTTGATCTTGAAAAAGATGAACAGAAACTTTATAAATTAATATGGCTAAGATTCATTGCAAGTCAGATGTCGTCTGCTATAATAAATACCATTGCAGTCGATGTAAAAGTAAAGGATTATGTTTTCCACTCAACCGGTTCTTCTATTAAATTTGATGGGTATTTGAAAGTATATCCTGAGGATTTAAAAGATACAATGCTTCCGGATTTAACAGTTGGCGAGAAATTAAAAAAAGAAGAACTTGTTCCAAAACAGCATTTTACAGAACCACCGCCGAGATATACGGAAGCTTCACTAATTAAGACGCTTGAAGAACGCGGAATTGGAAGACCTTCAACATATGCACCTACGGTCTCAACCTTAAGGGTGCGCGGATATGTAGTTATAGAGAAAATGAAACTGATCCCGCAGGAAGTTAGTTTTACCGTTATAGATATTTTGAAAAAATATTTTCCGGAGATTTTGGATTTAAATTTTACTGCCGAAATGGAAGAAAAACTTGATAGAATCGCAGAGGGAAAAATCGAATGGGTGAAAATGCTGTCGGAATTTTATATACCTTTTTCCAAGACTCTTGAGAAAGCAAAGGCAAATATGGAGAGTGTTAAAAAAATTATCGAGACAGATGAAAAATGCGTAAAATGCGGTTCTATGATGGTAATACGTGATGGAAGATTCGGAAAGTTTATGGCATGTTCAAATTTTCCAAAGTGCAAGAATACAATGTCTTTAGATAAAGAAGGACACAAAATAGAGCTTGAGGTAACAAATGAAAAGTGTCCCAAATGCGGTCTATCTATGGTTGTAAGGTCGGGGCGCAGGGGAAAGTTTTTGGCTTGCAGCGGTTATCCGAAATGCAAAAGTACAAAAAATATAGATGCGGGAAATCAGGATGGAAAACAAACAGAACAAAGTGCAGGATGAAAATATAGAAAATTATATAAAGTTTTTGAAAATTCAGAAGAATATTTCCAATAATACCGAGTTGGCATATAGAAGAGATATTAAGCAGTTTTATAATTTTTTATTAAATAAAAAAATAAATGTTAAAGATGTTGATAAATATATATTGCGTGATTATTTTGTAAATATTTTAAATTTATCAAAAAAGAAAACAACTATAATAAGGAAAATTGTTGCATTGAGAGGTTTTTATAAATTTCTTGTAAAATGCAAGATTTTAAAAACTTCGCCGATGGATTTGATTTCAGCGCCTAAAAAAGAAAGTCACCTGCCTGATTTTCTATCTATTGAAGAAACAAAACTATTATTATCAGCTCCCGATGCTTCCAATCTTTTAGGATTGAGGGATAAGGCGATTCTAGAGTTATTTTATTCTTCGGGGATACGTATTTCAGAACTTACAGGGCTTGATAGGGAAAATGTTGATTTTTTTTCCGGCATTGTAAAGGTAATGGGAAAAGGCTCAAAACAGCGTTTAGTTCCTGTCGGTGATACCGCGCTTGATGCGATTAGAAAATATATTAAAATGAGAAAAGATAGTTTTTCGGCACTTTTTATTGATTATCGTTTAAAAAGATTATCTGCGAGGTGGATACAAAAAATGATTCATAACTATTTGAAAAAAATCGGGATATTAAAAAAAATAACTCCGCATTCTTTAAGGCATACTTTTGCTACACATCTTCTGGATGCCGGATGTGATATAAGAAGCGTTCAGGAAATGTTGGGCCATAAAAATATAGCAACAACGCAGATATATACGCATGTAACAGCAACAAAGATGAAAAAGATTTACGATAAGGTTCATCCGCGGGCATAAAATGAGAGATAGTGTTAGAATTGTTATGGAAGAAACAGGTTGTGATGAAGGGCAGGCAGTCCTTGCCCTGGAATCATGCAATTATGTTATTTCAAAATCGATTTCGAAAATATTTGATTTATTAAAGGATATTATTGTAGTAAAAAGCAAGTTTTATACTTTTGGAAATCATCTTTACGGAATGATATCTATTATAGTTGACATAAACCACAACAGGCATTTGAGAACGAAAGCATTGGTCACATATAATCCGACTACCTATGAAATTGATTTGTCCCAGAATTGGTATGAATATGAAAAAAGACTTTACACCGCAAGATTGATTTCAGGAAGTATTCCGGATGTGTCGCTGGATATCGAATCTAAAGTTGTTACTGAGATTCTTGATGAATATAAACAAAGTTTTTTTTCAGCGGTTAAAGAAAAGAATATTATGGAAATCGCGGATATTATGGAAGATATCCTCAGGGAACCGCTGAGAACACATGCAGTAAATTTCGAAATCTTATTAGAAGAACTAAATCTTTCACAATTTAAAAAAATATCAGACAGGAATTTACCTCAGCAGATGGAACTTGAATTCAATGAATACAATTTAAATTTTACAGAACCGTTAACGATTGACGTGATTCCTATTTCCGGAAATAGTCCTTCAATTAAAGCTAAGGCGCTTTTACCCGGAGACGAAATTCATGTTTTGATAAATGATGGCAGGGATATTGCACAATATTTAAGCGGTCTTTTAGGCGGACGGGATGTTTATAGGCCGGTTGCAATACCATCTAAAATTCAAGAGATAATAAAATCAAAGAATAGACTGGTAATAATTGTCCGGTTAGCTGCAGGCGTAATTGGAAGAGCAATTGTAAATGAAAATGAAGAGATAAAAATATTATATTTAGTAAGAAGAAAAATATTTGTAAATCGTTTGCTTTTAAGATTTTACTTGCTTTTTTCAAAATTTTTTGAGATAATAAAACAATAAACTAAAAGACAATTTAAAATTAAAAATTAAAAATGAAAAATTTATGGATGATTTAATAAAAGTATCTAATAAAAAATAACCTAAATTTTTAATTTAACATTTTGCATTTTTAATTGATTTCTATGGAGGTTGAAAATGAGTAGTGTATCAATGAAGAGTTTGCTCGAAGCAGGAGTTCACTTCGGGCATCAGAAAAGTCAGTGGAATCCTAAAATGTCAAAATTTATTTTTGGACACCGTAACAAAGTTCACATCATCGACCTTGCAAAAACAGTAAAAGAATTAAAAAAAGCCTGTAAGTTCGTAAGAGATGTTGCGGCTGGCGGTGGTTCTATCCTTTTTGTAGGAACAAAACATCAATCACAGGAAATCGTTAAAAACGAAGCGATAAGATCCGGAGCGCATTATGTGGTATCAAGATGGCTGGGCGGTACTCTTACAAATTTCGATACTATCAGAAAAAACGTTGCCAGATTAAATGAAATTGAAAAGATGAAAAGTGACGGTATTTTTGATAAATTACCAAAAAAAGAAATATCAAAATTGACGAAGGAATGGAAGAAATTGGATTTGACACTTATTGGTATAAAAAACATGCAAAATCTACCTAGTGCAATTTTTATCGTAGATCCTGTAAATGAAAAAACTGCGGTTGATGAATCGCGTCGTTTAAAAATTCCAATAGTTGCAATTTGTGATACCAACAGCGATCCTGACGTAGTTGATTATTGTATACCCGGTAATGATGACGCAATAAAATCAATAAACTTATTGGTTAGCGTTATTGCTGATGCAGTTTTGGAAGGGAAGGCAGCTATAAAAACTGAGGGTACCCAGATTTCGGTAGAGGAAAAATATTCATCTGATGAACAGATACCAATGACAGAAGCTGCTGAAAATAAAGAAGTTGTTGTAAGTCAGGAAAATGTACCTGAGAAACAATAGATTTAGTAGATAGTGTAAGAAAGTTGATAGTTAATAGTTCATAGGTAAGACTTAAATAATAAACCACAATTTTTTCCGCCACTAAGTCGTAGGTGGATCCGCTAAATTCGCCAGCTGGCGAATCAGTAGCGGAAATTTCTAATTTTTAATTGGATAAAAGGAGTAAGAAAATGACCGAAGTAAAAATAACCAGTGAGATGGTTTCGAGATTAAGAGAAAAAACTAGCTGTGGAATGATGGATTGTAAACAAGCACTAACTGAAACTAACGGTGATGAAGAAAAAGCTATAGCAAAATTGAGGGAAAAAGGGATAGCTTCTGCTCAGAAAAAAGCAACAAGAACAACAAAGGAAGGTTTGATTTTTTCTTATCTTCATCCCGGAAACAAATTGGGAGTGCTGTTAGAATTGAACTGTGAAACGGATTTTGTTGCAAAAACAGAAGATTTCCAAAATCTCGGTAAAGAAATTGCAATGCAAATAGCAGCAGCTTGTCCTTCTGTTGTATGCAAGGAAGAAGTATCTAGCGTTGAATTAGAAAAAGAAAAGGAAATATTAAAAGCTCAAGCGTTAAAAGAAGGCAAACCTGAAAAAATTCTTGATAAAATAATTACAGGCAGGCTGGATAAATTTTACGAGAGAATATGTCTTGTGGAACAATTGTATATAAGGGATGCTTCGGGAAAGAAAAAAGTAAGAGATCTAATAACCGATGTAGTTGCAAAATTAGGTGAAAATATATCTATAAAAAGATTTGCGAGATTTAAAGTTGGCGAAGAATAAGCCCCGCTAGAAGAGTTATAGAGTTTAAGATTCTAACGCTAAAACGCAATGAACGCAAGAAACTCTATAATTTTCTCTCAAATTCCTCTAATATTACTAAAAATGGAATATAAAAGAATTGTATTAAAACTTTCCGGTGAGTCGCTGGGTAAAGATGGCGATGGCATAGATTTTTCTTCTATTGAACAGATAATTAATGAGATAAAACCGGTTTATAAAAAAGGTATTTCTATAGGTATTGTCACCGGCGGCGGTAATATCTGGAGAGGTGCCGTTGACGGTACACAAATAGATAGAACGGCGGCAGATTATGTCGGTATACTGGCTACTTTAGTTAACGGAATGGTTTTAGGCGAAGGTTTTAAAGCTAGAGGGATTCCCGCGATAGTATTCTCTCCATTCAAAGTAAATAATTTTATAGAACAATTTACTCAGGAAAAGATTAAAAATGCCTGGAAAAACAAAAACATTGTTATAATGACGGGTGGTACAGGCCGTCCGCATTTCACAACAGATACAGCAAGTGCAATATTTGCGGTAGAATCAAAAGCGGATGCTATCTTTAAGGCAACGACGGTAAGCGGTGTCTATGACGATGATCCTAATAAAAATCCGGATGCAAAACTCTTAAAGAAAGTATCATTTGATGAAGTGATAAATAAAAATTTAAAAGTTATGGATATGGCGGCATTTTCGTTATGCCGTCAACATAAAATTAAAATAGTGGTTTTTGATTTCAATAAAAAAGGAAATATTTTCAAAGCAGTTTCAGGAGAGTCGGTCGGTTCCTTAATACATAACTAAATAGTGTGATAGTGCGTCCGCCAGCTGGCGGAGTGCGATGATGAGATAGAATTGGATTCTTAATTAATAATTTAACATATTCCATCGCACAATCCCGCTGTCGCGCAATTTTACACATTTGGAGGTAAATATGAGTAACCAAATTGTTTTGCAGGCAGAAGAAAGAATGAAGAAAACAATGGAGCATTTAAAATCGGAATTTATGACATTAAAAACCGGACGTGCTACTCCAGCAATATTAGATACTGTAAAAGTAAGATATTACGACTCAGATTTACCGGTAAATCAATTAGCAAGCATTTCTATCCCGGAACCGCGGCTTATAGTTGTAACGCCATGGGAAAAAGGTGCGCTGTCTGAAATTGAAAAAGCAATACTTAAAGCGGATATAGGTATAACACCTCAAAATGACGGTAAAGTAATACGGCTTCCGGTGCCTTCTTTAACAGAAGAAAGAAGAAAAGATATTATTAAAACGGCAAAAAAACTTACTGAAGATCATAAAGTAGAGGTAAGAAATGAAAGAAGGGATGTTCTTGAGCTGATTAAGAAAAGTTTTAGCGACAAAAAAATTACAGAAGATGATAAATTTAAATTACAGGATGATTTGCAAAAAACGACAGAATCTTATATAAAAAAATTAGACGAAATACTGCTTCAAAAAGAAAAAGATATTATGACGGTGTAATAAAGGCAAGTTAAAATAAAAAGTAAAAATTAAAATAAAGACTTAATTTTAACTTGAATGTATTTTAACTTTTGATTTATACTTTTAACTTGATTCTATGGATATTCCAAAGCATATAGCAATAATAATGGATGGCAACGGTCGCTGGGCGGTAAAAAGAAGCTTGTCCAGGATCGCTGGTCATAAAGAAGGTATAAAAACAGTTGAAGAAATCATAAAAGCTTCTAATGAGATTGGCATAACCGTTTTAACGTTGTATGCATTCTCAACTGAAAATTGGGCGAGACCGTTAGCAGAAGTAAAGGGATTGTTTAGTTTATTGAAGTTTTTTTTAAGAAAAAAAATTAAAGAATTTCAGAAAAACAACATAAAATTAAAAACTATAGGTAATATTTCAAAATTACCTGCTGATGTCGTAAAAGAGATAAAATCTGCAATCAAAATTACTTCTGAAAATACAGGTTTGATAGTAAATATTGCTTTAAATTATGGCGGACGGCAGGAAATTATAGAAGCAATTAATAAAATTTTAGAATCTGGAATTAAAAATATTGACGAAAAAAACTTTGAAAAATATATCTACACTGCAGGACTCCCTGATCCGGATTTAATTATAAGAACTTCCGGTGAATATAGGATTTCAAATTTTTTAATGTGGCAATCGGCATATTCAGAGTTTTACACGACAAATATCCTTTGGCCGGATTTCAAAAAGAAAGATCTATTAGATGCGATTTCAGAATATAATAGACGAAACAGAAGATTTGGCGGTTTAGAACATGTTAAATAGATTTTTAATTTCTTTAATTTTAATTCCGGTTGTTTTTGTTGCTGTTTATTTGGGATTTATTCCTTTTCTTGTATTTATATGCGGAGTTTGCTTTATTTCTGCATATGAGTTTTGGGCACTAGTTTCTAAAATGGGTTTTTCTCCGCGTAAATTATTCGGTAATATAGTTATATTGCTAATTGTTGTTTCAATATTTTTTAATGGTTCAAAAATAGCTTCTACAGTTTCAAATGAAGCGACAGCTTTAATTTTTACCGTTTCTATTTTGCTTCTTTTCATTTATGAAGTGATAAAATTTGATATTCGTACTGCATTACCTTCCCTGGCTGTGACTTGTTTAGGCATTATTTATGTCGGCTGGCTGCCCGGCCATTTTATATTGATTCGCGATATAATGCCGGATGGTTTTAAATACACTATTGTTTTACTTGCAACAGTCTGGATTGCGGATTCCGCGGCGTATTTTATAGGCTCCACATACGGTACGCATCTCCTTTCACCGGTTAGTCCTAAGAAAACTGTGGAAGGTTCCATTGCTTCAATAATATTTTCAATATTAACTATTCTTATAGTAAAAATATTTTTTATAAAAGCTTTAAGAAATTCAGATGTTTTCTTCCTTGGAATTCTAACGAGTGTTTCCGCGCAGTACGGTGATTTAGCGGAATCGTTAATTAAACGTTCTGCCGGAGTGAAAGATTCTTCAAAGCTAATGAAAAACCACGGTGGTTTGTTAGATAAACTCGATAGTTTTATTTTTGCTGCTCCGATGTTTTATTATTATATAAAGTTTTTTGTGCTCTAAATATGAAAATTTCAGTTCTTGGTTCCACAGGTTCAATTGGTACTTCCGCCCTTGATGTAATTTCAAATCTCAAAAATTATACTGTTGTAGGACTTTCAGCCAATAATAATAAAACACTTCTTAACAAACAAATCAATAAATTTAAACCTAAATATGTTGCGGTAGGCAGCAGCGAATTAAAAGATATTTCACTAATTAAAGAAGCCGATTTGGTTTTAATTGCCGTAGTAGGTTTTGCAGGACTAATACCTTTAATAAATGCAATTAAACTTAAGAAAAGAATTGCACTTGCAAATAAGGAAGCGCTTGTAATTGCCGGTGATTTGATCAATAAATTAATAAGAAAATATCCGGCAGAGATTATTCCTGTTGATAGCGAACATTCGGCAATATTTCAGTGCATAAACGGCAACAATCCTGAGGAAATATCAAAAATAATACTGACAGCATCAGGCGGACCGTTTAGAAATTATCCGTATAAAAAACTTTCAAAAGTTTGTGTAAATGACGTATTAAAACATCCTACCTGGAAAATGGGCAAAAAGATTACAGTCGATTCAGCTACTATGATAAACAAAGGTTTTGAGGTAATAGAAGCACATTATTTATTCGGTGTTCCTTATGATAAAATAGAAGTGGTAATTCATCCGCAATCCATAGTACATAGCGGTGTTGAATTTACCGATGGATCAATAATAGCACAATTAGGAAGAACCGACATGCGGTTGCCTATACAGTACGCGCTTACTTATCCGGAAAGGGTGCAATCTACTGTAAAGAAATTGAATCTAACAGAAGTCGGAAAACTGGAATTCTTTAAATTGTCAGCAAAGAATTTTCCCTGTTTTGAACTTGCAATGTCTGCTGCAAAAATTTCCGGAAGTATGTTGACTGTGCTGAATGCAGCTAATGAAGTTGCAGTTATGAAATTTTTGGATAATAAAATAAGCTTTATAAAAATTCCAAAATTAATTGAAAAAGCGATGAAGAAACACAAGGTAATAAAAAATCCGGATTTGGAAGATATAATAGAAGTAGATTCTGAAACAAGAAAATACGTTGAGGAAATCGCTCGTTAGCAGGTAGATATTTAAATATTGAATATAAAAAAAAGTTTTAGTAATAAATGTTGAAATTAAACCTTAATTTTTAATTTCTATGGCCCGCCACTTCCGCCACTAAGTCGTAGGCGGACAAGAAAGCGATGGCGAGGCCTTCGACCCACGATAGTGGGTCTCGGGAGATATAATGATATTATTAGGTATTGTAGCTGTTGCTGTGATGTTCGGTTTTGTTATAATGATTCATGAATTTGGCCATTTTATTGTTGCTAAAAAACAGAAAGTTAAAGTTCTAAGTTTTTCTTTTGGTTTTGGTCCTGAGTTAATAGGCTGGACTAAGGGTGAAACGAGATATTCAATCAGGCCTATACCTTTCGGCGGATTTGTCAAAATGGCGGGTGAGGAAATCGATGAACATAAAGGCGAACCTGACGAATATTTTTCTAAAAAATGGTACCAAAGAATTGCAATAGTTGCAGCAGGACCGGTAATGAATTATCTGTCAGGTTTCCTTCTTTTTTTATTTGTTATAGGTTTTTGGGGTATACAATATCAACGACCTGTAGTAAAAATGATAGAAAAGAACTCGCCTGCTTTTATTGCGGGTTTAAAATCCGGTGATGAAATTATTGCTATTGATAATAATAAAATTCAGGATGCCCAGATAGTTTCTAAAGCAGTAAAAGATTCGGGGGGCAAAGAACTGTTATTTTCAATAAAAAGAAATGATAAAATTATAGATATTAAAATAACGCCGAAATATGACGAGCGGATGAAATATTCGAGAATCGGTATTGCTTATGATACGTCATCAGAACCAATCGTAGTAAAAGTAAGTTTTAAAAAAGCGATAAAAGAATCTTTTGATAATATTGTATTTTGGACGGTAACACCGCTAAAATATTTATATATGAAACTGACGCTTTTCGAGGCGCCTTCCGAAGTTTCAGGGCCTATTGGGATTATGCAGGCAGCGTATTTTGCGGCAAAACTCGGTATAAAAACATTTCTTACTTTTATTGCAATTGTGTCGGTTGCATTAGGAATGTTTAATTTATTTCCGATTCCTATAGTTGACGGCGGGCATATAATGTTTTATTTAATTGAAGGAATTTCAGGAAAACCTATAAACAAAAAAGCAATGCAATTGGCTAATTCAATAGGTTTTGCTCTTTTATTGACGCTTGCACTTTATGCCACATATCAGGATATATTAAGAACAAAAGACGGTTTCTGGAAAAAAGTCGAACAAAGTAAATAGAGAAACGATTACACAGATTATTAAAGGCAGATTACATAGATTAAGACATAAATTATATGTATTATTTGTAGGTGATTGGTTGATGATGCAATATATTCAGGTAATAGCGTTAGTTATGGTTGTTCTAGTTTATTTTGCCAATAAACAATGGGACAAGGAAAAACAAAAAGAAGATTGTATTGAAAAAGTTGTAGGGGAATATTGCAGATTACACAATAGTGGTTTTAGTACAGGTGTCCATGCTTTAATTCAAAGTGGCATGGGTTTATTAAAAAGTAATGAGGAAATGCAAGAAGTAGTTTCTAGAATTGAAAAAAGAGGAATAACAAAAATCAGGATATATTTAAAGGACTTTGGAAAAGACATGACAACATTTTTTAATCACATTAAAGAAAATAAAATAGAATTAAAAGATATGAATGTAGAAAAAATTTGTAAAGAAATATATAGATAATAATTTTATGAAGATGTTAACGTAATATTTGTGATTTAATATCAAATAAAAAATAAAAGGAAATAGGGGACGTTGTTAGATAATTAGATATTGACAAGAAAATGAGAACAAGAAAAGTAAAAATTGGAAATATATTTATTGGTGGAGGGGAGCCGGTTCGTATTCAGTCAATGACAAAGACGAAAACGGCTGACTGGAAATCCACCGTCAATCAGATAAAAAAACTGCAGGCCTGCGGCTGCGAAATTATACGCGTGGCTGTGCCGGATATGGATTCGGCAAAAGTTCTTTCAAAGATTAAAAAAAATATTAAAATTCCTTTGGTTGCCGATATTCATTTCGATTGGCGTTTAGCTGTAGAAGCGATAAAACAGGGTGTAGATAAAATAAGAATTAATCCGGGCAATATCGGTTCACGTGAAAATGTGGAAAAAATTGTAATTGAAGCAAAAAAAAGAAAGGTTGCTATCCGCGTGGGTGTAAATGCGGGTTCTTTGAAAATTTTAAAAAAATCAGATGGTTGGTTTAAAATGTCACAAGAAAAACGTGCCAACCAAATGATAAACGAGTTATTGGAAAATATTAAAATTATCGAAGATATGAATTTTTCAGATATAGTTGTATCATTAAAAGCTAACGATGTTCCGACCACAGTTCTGGCTAATCAGATATTTTCGAAAAAGAAAAATTATCCTATTCACCTCGGTATTACTGAAGCGGGAACTGAATTTTCCGGGGTTATAAAATCTACTTCAGCTTTTGGAATATTACTGAATCAGGGTATAGGTGACACAATCCGTGTTTCTTTGACCGCTTCGCCGGAAGAGGAAGTTAGGTCCGGCTGGGAAATATTAAAAGCACTTGAATTACGGAAAAGAGGGATTGAAATTATTTCCTGTCCTACTTGCGGCAGGTGTGAAACAGATTTAATAAAAATTGTCAATAAATTAGAACAAAAACTTTTAACTTTTAACTTTTTACCTTTAACTTCGCAACTTAAAGTTGCCGTCATGGGTTGTATTGTTAACGGTCCCGGTGAAGCAAAGGATGCAAATATAGGTATAGCAGGCGGAAAGGGGTTTGGTTTACTTTTTAAAAAAGGTAAAGTAATAAAAAAGATTCCCCAAACAAAATGGGTCTCAGAAATATTAAAGGAAATAAGTAATCAGCGTTAATCCGCGTAGTGTTCCGCGTGCATCAGTATATCATTTAGCGTAAATCTGCGTTGTAATCAGCGTATATCAGCGAGGTTTTTAATGTTTAGAAAAAAATTTAAAAATATTCATTTTGTAGGAATTGGCGGAAGCGGAATGTCCGGTATAGCAGAAGTGCTTTTGAATCTCGGATTCAACGTCAGTGGTTCTGATGTAAGGGAATCGGATGTTACCAAGCGGCTTTCAAAAATCGGCGCCAAAATAAAAATAGGACATTCAAAAGAGAATATAGAAAATTCTAAAATTGATGTTGTAGTTACGTCGACCGCAGTAACTAAAGACAACCCTGAAGTACTGGCAGCAATTTCGTACAAAATTCCTGTTATTCCCCGGGCAGAGATGCTTGCAGAATTGATGCGTTTAAAATATTCCATTGCAATTGCCGGCTGTCACGGTAAGACAACGACAACATCCATGGCATCTTTAATTTTGGCAAATGCAGGTTTTGATCCCACGGTTGTTATAGGCGGAAAGTTTAATAATTTTGGAACAGGAGCTAAATTGGGAAAAGGCGAATATCTTGTTGCCGAAGCAGACGAATCCGATGGTTCGTTTTTAAAACTTTTTCCGACTTTTGCAGTTGTAACAAATATTGACAATGACCATCTTGACCATTATGGCACTCTTGAAAATATAAAATTAGCATTTATCGAATTTATAAATAAAATTCCGTTTTACGGATGCGCAATATTATGCAACGATAATGAAAATTTAAAAAGCATTATTCCAATGATTACCAGAAAATATTATACGTACGGTTTTAATGGTACTGCGGATTTTAAAGCGGTGAACGTAAAACCGACTGATGTAGGGAGCAGGTTTGATGTTATGTTTCATGGCAAGAAATTGGGGAGCATCAAATTGAAAGTTCCCGGGAAACACAATGTGTTAAATGCACTTGCCAGTGTTATCTGCGGCTATGAACTTGAAATAAAGTTTCCAAAAATAAAAAGTGCATTACTGGAATTCAGCGGTGTAGGGCGACGTTTGGAAAAAAGAGGTAGTTATAAAGGCGTTGTTTTTATAGATGATTACGGCCATCATCCGACCGAGATCAAAGCTACACTTTCAGCAATAAGATCTATAAATCCTGATAAAAGAATATTTGTTTTATTTCAGCCGCATAGATATTCAAGAACACAACTTTTAAAAGATGAATTCGGGAAAGTATTCGGCGATGCGGATGTAATAAGAATTCTTGATATTTATGCAGCAAGTGAAAAGCCTATTCCTGGCATCTCATCACAAACTATTATTGATGTGATAAAACAAAATGTTAACGGTAAGGATTTGTCTAAGTTTAACAATGTCGAAAATACCGCCGGGGAAATAAAAGCCGGTGATGTTGTGGTAACTCTCGGGGCCGGTGATGTCTGGAAAAAATCTGATGAGATTTTGAAGATTCTAAATGAAAATAAACCTTTCTGAAATAAAAGATATAGTAAACGGAAAAATATTAAAAAATGAACTGATGAGTAGGCATACTACATTTCATATCGGAGGCCCGTGTGATTTGTATGTAGAAGTAAAAGACGCTGATGAATTGAGAAGTCTTGTGCAATATGTTAATAAAAAAAGGATCCCATATATAATCATAGGTGCCGGTTCCAATATTTTAGTAGGGGATAAAGGAATTAATGGTATAGTTATCAGATTGGTAAAAAATTTCTGTGATGTTAAATATGATATAAAAAATAAAATTGTTAGTGCCGGCGGCGGTTGTTCATTGCCAAATTTTATTAAACAATGTCTTGATAACGGATTAGGCGGAATGGAATTCCTTGCAGGAATTCCGGGCACAGTCGGCGGAGCTGTTGTGATGAATGCAGGCACAAAAGACGGAAATATGGCCTCGATAATAAAAACGGTCACATTAATGGATGAATACGGAGAATTAAAAGTATATAATAAAAATTCTTTGAAGTTTTCATACAGAAGTTCAAGTATTTCTAAAAATAGCATAGTAATCTCAACTGATTTTATGTTGAAAAAAATGGATAAAAGTAATATAATAAAAAAATTGGATATTTTAAAAAGAAATCGTGCACAAACACAGCCGATAGGCAATAAAAATGCTGGATGTGTTTTTAAAAATCCGGCCGGTGATTATGCATCCCGTCTTATAGATAAAGCGGGACTGAAAGGTGTTTCTGTCGGCGGTGCTGTTGTTTCTACAAAACACGCAAATTATATAAACAACATCGGGAATGCTTCGGCTGGCGATGTTTTGAAATTAATAAAAAAAATTCAAAATAAAGTTAAAGAAAAATTTAATAAAAAACTGGAATTAGAAATAAAAGTTATTTAAGAGCGTTAAAACGCTCTTGATTACACAGATTTTGAAAGACGATTACACAGATTAGGGCATGTTGTTAAATTCCCGAAATCGTTTTTTAAAATCACTGTAATCAGGTATTTATATGAAAATAAAAAAAGTCGGTGTTATATACGGCGGGAAATCTTCTGAAAGGGAGATTTCGCTTAAAACAGGAAAAGCTATCGCTGATGCCTTGGAAAAAGAAGGATATATAGTTAAATTATTAGATCCAGGTAAAAGAGATTTTGTTAAAGAACTTTTAGTATCAAAAATCGAATTTGCTTTTATTGCTTTGCATGGGCCTGGTGGCGAGGATGGTTCTATGCAGGGTTTTCTTGAAACTTTAGGTATTCCATATAATGGCTCCGGTATTTTAGCATCCGCATTGGCGATGAATAAAATATACTCAAAAAAAATGTTTGTATCAGCCGATATAAAAACACCGAAATGGTATGTTATTACTTCCCACTCAGCACTAACCACTAACCACTTACCACTTCCTGTAGTTATAAAACCTGTTAGACAAGGTTCAGCAATAGGTGTCAATATAGTTAGAAAAAAAAGTCAATTAATGAAAGCTATCAAAGAAGCATTAAAATATGATAATGAAGCAATTGTTGAAGAATATATAGAAGGAAAAGAAATAACGGTTGCAATACTGGGAGATAAAGCGCTGACGCCTATAGAAATTATTCCTAAGAACGAATTTTATGATTTTTATTCAAAATATTCATCCGGTGGTTCACAGCATATCATACCTGCGCGATTGACGAATGCAATTACCGAAAAAGTTAAGAAAATTGGATTAATGGCACATTACTCTCTTGGCTGTAACGCGGTATCACGCGTTGATATGATTGCAGATAGAAAAGGCAATATATATGTTCTGGAAGTAAATACTATTCCCGGTATGACAAGCACTTCACTACTTCCGGATGCAGCAAAATATGACGGCATATCATTTGGGAAATTATTAAATAAAATCATTAATTATTAGAAAAATGAAAAGATATAGAAGAAGAATAAGGCTAAAAACAAAGGTTGAAAAGAGCAGAAGATATAAAAATATAATTGTTTGGACAACATTGCTGCTGGCAGCAATGTTGTTTGTTAGTTTCATCGTCAACAAATCATCAAAATATCTGTTGACATCTCCGTTTTTTAATGTAAAATCAATAGAAGTAAAAGGTAATAATATTGTTGAAAAAAATTCTGTTATTGAATATTTAAATCTTTATAATAAAAATATTTTCCGGCCGAAATTCAAAAAAACAGAGATACAACTGAAGGAGAAGTTTTTAGCGATAAAAGATGTTTATGTTAAGCGCAGGATTCCTAACAAAATAGTTGTAGAAATTATAGAGCGGGTACCGCTTGCCGAATATAAGGTAGCAGAAAAAAGAGTTGGTATTGACGAATATCTGAAGTTGTTTGTCTTGCCGGACGATTATAGAATTTTACCGAAGATTTCTGAAAATATAAATACTGATTGCAAAACAGCTTGTTTAATGTTCTTGAAGAATGTTAATGCATTTTCAATATACAAAAAAATTAAAGCAGTTACATCTACGGCAAGCGATGATGTGACATTTTTCTTAGATGATAATTGTAAGGTTTGTATCGGTTTACCGGACAATATAGACAATAAGATAAATTATCTGGAACAGGTTTTTTCAGATATGGAGACAAAAGGGGAAAAAGCTGAATATATAAATATGCGTGATTTTTCTGATGAACATAAAGAAATAATAGTTAAAACAAAGAAAAGTATTTAATGGAGTGTTTTTATGGCAAGGGAAAGAATTATTGCGGGTCTTGATGTCGGTTCATCAAAAGTAACTTGTGTTATTGCAAGAAAAGACGATTCGGATTTACCGGAAATTATTAGCATTGCAACAGCACCATGTAAAGGGTTAAGACAAGGGACAGTTGTGAATAGAAGGGAAACAGAATCAGCGATTACGACTGCAGTTGACCAGGCAGAAGAAATGGCAAATGAAAAAATAGACAATGATGAGGTCGTGGTAAGTATAAAAGGTCAGCATGTGGAATCGTTAAATCATTCAAGTGCAATTGGGGTTACCAGAACAGACAAGGAAATTATAATTGATGATGTTTCACAGGTTATGTCTTCCGCAAGAGCTATCCGTCTTGGTAATGATAAAGAAATAATACATATTATTCCTCAGGAGTTTATCGTTGACGGACAGAAGGGTATAACTGACCCTGTAGGCCTTGAAGGTTCGCATTTGGAAGTTAATGTGCACATAGTTATCGGTTTAACATCTTCCATAAACAATTTGGGAAAATGTGTGAGTAATGCCGGTTTTGTTTGCAAAAACTTTGTATCAAGTATTCTTGCTTCCGGGGAGGTTATAGTATCACCGGAAGAAAAAAATATAGGTTGTGTATTAATTGATATGGGTGCCCAAACAACAGACATAGCAATTTATCTTGATGGTTCCAGTAAATGTATCAAAGAAATACCTCTTGGCGGAGACAGCATAACTATGGATTTAGCACGGGGGCTTGGTACTTCTTTCCATGTTGCACAGGATTTGAAGGAGAGGTATGGTTCAGCAATTAGTACACTTATTGACGGCAAAGAAGAAATTACATATATCTCTGTAGATGGCAGGACTCAAAAGAAAGTTACAAAAAGAACGATTTGTGATATCATAAGACCACGGTTAGAAGAAATTTTGTCATTTGTTAATGATGCAATAGACAAAACGCAGTATCGGGATGTGATATCGGCAGGTTCAATTATTACAGGCGGCGGCTGCCAGCTACTTGGGATGAAAGAAGCGAGTGAAGAAGTTCTGCAAATGCAGGCAAGAATAGGAATTCCTCAATATGTAAGAGGCTCAGCTAATGGAATAGGTAACCCTTCATTTGCAAGTGCGATAGGTCTGGTTAAGTATTCTTATATTTCAGATTTTGAAAAGTCAGGTAGATATACGACTAAAAAACCGGGAGTAGTTACAAAAATTAAAAAGATGTTTGAAGATATGATTTGAAAAATGATTACACAGATTAAAAGGCAGATTACACAGATTATTCAAAGGTTTAGGTTTAATCGGTGTAATCGGTTTAAAAAATCTGTGTAATCATAAATCAAGGAAGATTTATGAAATTTAAGATTATTGATGATTCTCAAACTGCACCTGCAAATATAAAAGTTATCGGAGTGGGCGGGGGCGGTAGTAATGCTGTTAACCTGATGGTAGTGTCTAACATAAAGGGTGTTCAGTTTATAGCAGCAAATACTGATTCTGATGCTCTTAAAAAATCTATAGCAGAGCATAAAATTCAACTGGGTCCAAGATTAACAAAAGGTCAGGGATCGGGCGCTAAACCGGAAATAGGTAAACAAGCCACGGAAGAAAGTGCTTCAACTATAGAACAGATGTTAACCGGCACAGATATGGTTTTTATCACTGCAGGCATGGGCGGTGGTACCGGAACCGGCGGAGCACCTGTTGTTGCAAAAATAGCTAAGGCATTAGGTATTTTGACGGTTGGTGTGGTAACAAAACCGTTTATGTGGGAAGGAAAGGTAAAAATGGCAATAGCTGAAGAAGGTATAAAAGAGCTTAAAGCCTATACCGATGCTCTAATTGAAATCCCCAATCAGCGGTTGTTCGCAATTATAGATGAAGAAACGCTTGCGACACAAACTTTTGAAAAAGCTAACGAGGTTTTAAAAAAAGCGGTTCAGTCAATATCCGATGTTATAACTTCACACGGTATGATAAATGTAGATTTTCAAGATGTGAAAACTATAATGTCAAATACCGGAGATGCACTGCTTGGTTTTGGCGAGGCATCCGGTGAAGATCGGGCTACGATTGCAACAAAAATGGCTATTACCAGTCCGTTATTAGAAGATGTAAGCATAGAAGGGGCGAAGGGTGTTTTGGTTAATGTAACCGGCAATAGCAAGGATTTAAAGATGTCAGAAATTGATACAGCAATGTCTATAATTCATGGTACCGTTTCACCGGAAGCACATTTAATTTATGGGCAAGTGTACGATGACGAACTGGATAATAAATTTAAGATTACTGTTATTGCAACTGGATTTTTAGGCGGAAAAAAATTAGTAAAACAAAAACGGGATGCATACATAGAGGAAAAAAAAATAAATAGTTTTGTGCCGGATAAAGAGAATTTAGAGATACCGGCGTATAAAAGAATAAAAGTGCGTAAACTAAGATAAGATTTTTCATGGAGAAGCAATGTAAAATGTAAAATTAAAAATGAAAAATGGATGAATAAAATCTTAATTTTGAATTTTAAATTTTTAATTGTTTTTAAAGGAGTATTTATGGAAGAACTTGATGTGTTACTAAGTAACATGATTTCAATGAAAGCGTCTGATTTACATGTGAGATCCGCAACGAATTCTGTGTACAGAATCGAAGGAAAAATTAAACAAATAGAAGGAAAAATATTTTCTTTGGAACAGGTTGAAAAAATGTCATATTCAATGATGAATGAAAAACAACGGGAAATGTTTACAAGAAGAGGAGAGTGCGATTTATCATATTCTATATATGGTGTTGGAAGATTTAGAGGAAATATTTACAGACAAAGGGGAAGTATAAACATTGCATTGAGGTTTGTACCTACTGAAATCCCGTCTTTCGAAGCACTTCACCTTCCGACTGTTATTAGAAAGATTGCGGATAACCAGCGTGGAATTGTGCTTGTTACGGGTACTACCGGTTGCGGTAAATCAACAACACTTGCTTCGATGATTGACTATATAAATTCGACCAGACCGGTACATATAATAACACTTGAAGATCCTATAGAATTTTTACATAAAGATAAACTTTCCGTAGTTTCTCAGAGAGAGCTAGGTATGGATACAACTTCATATCTGGAAGCATTAAAACACATTGTAAGGCAGGATCCTGATGTTATTTTGATAGGCGAGATGCGCGATACTGAAACAATGGCCGCAGCACTTACGGCAGCACAAACAGGACATCTTGTGTTGTCTACAATACATACTATAGATGCGATTCAGACTGTTACCAGAATTGTAGATATGTTTCCACCGCACCATCAGAACCAAATTAGATTGCAACTTTCCGATACTTTAAAAGGAGTGATTTCTCAGCGGCTTTTACAGAATGTTAAGGGTGGGATGATGCCTGCTTGTGAAGTTCTTGTGGTTACCGCGTTGGTTAGAAAATTTATAGAACAAAATACTATGAGCGAAATACTACAGGCGGTTAAACAAGGAGCTTATTATGGTATGCAGACATTCAACCAGGCGTTGTTAAATCTTTATAATGCAGGGAATGTATCTCTTGAGGATGCTTTAGCAGCCGCAACAAATCCGGAAGAACTAATGATGAATATACGGGGAATAACTACAGAAAGCGGACAATCAATTTAATTGTGTGGAATTTAAAAAACGGACTTTATATTGAAGAAAGGTTAGAGCAAAACGGCATTTTAAATTTTACTACCACTGTTTTGCATAATGATTTAAAAATACAGAAAAACCGAAAGGAATTTCTGAAAACACAATTCGGAATAAAGAATTTGATCTGTGCTACACAGACCCACAGTGATAATATAGAAATTGTTACTGAAAAAGATTTAAATAGAAAATTCTACGCGGTTGACGGTTTTATAACTAATAAGCAAAATATACCAATTGCAGTATTTACCGCAGATTGTTTGCCGGTATTTATATACGATAAAGTAAAAGATATAATTGGGATTGTTCACGCAGGCCGGATTGGGCTTGAAAAGCAGATAATAAAGAAATCAATCGGAATTTTGAAAGAAATATTTCATTCCAATTCCAAAGATATTTTAGTTGCAATAGGCCCGCACATAAAAAAATGTTGTTATGATGTTGATTTGGATAAGGCTGCAAAAAAACAAATTAACGGTTTAGGTATAAAAAATATCAGTATTGCAGATGTTTGCACTCACGAAAATAGTTTTTTTTCATACAGGCGAGATAAAACAGAAAAAAGAATGCTTTCTTTGATTATGATGGAGGAAAGATGATAGAAAAGATTAGAAAAAAAATAGATAATTTAGATAAGGGAATATTAGATCTTTTAAATGAAAGAATAAAATTGGCAATTGAGGTAGGAAGGATTAAGTCAAAAAATAACGAAACTATTTTTGCTCCGGTAAGGGAAAAAGAAGTAATATCAAATTTAACAAAAAAGAATACCGGCCCACTTCCCAACGAGTATTTATCGGATATTTTTCATGAAATATTGAACGTTTCCCGTACTATACAAAAGAAGATAAGGGTTTCGCATTTCGGGCCGGAAGCAAGTTTTACCCACCTTGCGTCAATAAAAATGTTTGGCAAACATGTGGATTTTATACCCGGGGAGTCAATAAAAGATGTTTTTATTGAGGTTGAAAAAGGAAGGACTGATTACGGGGTTGTACCAATAGAAAATTCTACGGAAGGTATTATTAATCACACACTGGATATGTTCATCGATTCCGATTTAAAAATTACTTCAGAGCTGTTTTTAGAGATATCTCATTATTTGTTGTCAAGAGAAACATCTCTTCAGAAAATAACAAAAGTTTATTCGCACCCGCAACCGATTGCGCAAACAAGGAATTGGTTGGAGAGAAATCTCAGGTTTGCCAAAATTGTAGAAGTTGCTTCTACACCCGAGGCTGCCCGTCTTGCAAAAATAGAAAAGAATTCAGCTGCAATTGCTTCAATTGTCGCAAGTGAAATATACGGGCTGAATATTCTTGCAAGAAATATCGAAGATAATAAAAATAACTATACAAGGTTTTTGGTTATCAGCAAGAGAAGCCCGTCTTCATCGGGCAATGATAAAACGTCGGTTATGTTTTCTGTTAAAGACCGTATCGGAGCGCTTCACGATATGCTGGTTCCATTTAAGAAATACAAGCTTAATCTTACAAAGATTGAATCCCGCCCAACTAAAAGAAAAGCATGGGAATATATTTTCTTTGTTGATTTCGTGGGACATATAGATAGTGCTAATGTTAAGAAAGCACTATCCGAACTTGAAAAAGGCTGTACAATGTTAAAAATACTAGGTTCATACCCTGTGGGGGAATAGAAATGAAAGATCTAGTTAGAAAAAATGTTTTAAATTTTCAATCATATATACCCGGCAAACCTATAGAAGATGTAAAAAGGGAATTTAAGCTGAAAGAAGTTATAAAACTTGCTTCCAATGAGAACCCATTAGGACCTTCAAAAAAAGCGGTTTCGGCAATTAAAAAGGTTTTGAATAATATTAATATTTATCCTGACGGGAACTGTTTTAAATTAAGGAAAAAAATAGCAAAAATATATGATGTTTTGGATAACCAAATTATTTTTGGGAATGGTACGGATGAAATAATAGAGTTAGTCGGAAAAACATTTTTAAATCCGGAAGATGAGATTGTTGCATCCAAGCATGCATTTATCAGATACAAAATGGCCGGAGATTTAATGGGATGCAAAGTTATAGAAGTTCCGATGAAGAATTATAAGCACGATTTGGAAGCTATGGCTAATGTTGTAACTAAAAATACAAAAGTCGTTTTTATTGCTAATCCTAATAATCCTACCGGAACATATAACAATGCGGATGAATTTGAAAAATATTTTTCGATTATTGCATCTAAAAATCCACAGGTTATAACTTTCATTGATGAAGCATATGCCGAATATGCGGACAAAAAAGACTATCCGCTTGGAATTGGCTACTTGAAAAAAGGCATGAATGTAATTTTTTCAAGAACATTCTCGAAGATATACGGGCTTGCCGGTCTAAGAATCGGATATGGTATAGGAACAACAGAAGTCATATCATTTATAGAACGAATAAGGCCGCCCTTTAATGTATCTTCAGTTGCTCAGGAAGGAGCCGGTGCTGCATTAGAAGATAAACAACATATTAATAAATCTAGAGCGATGGTTATAACACAAAAAAGATATTTATATAAGGAATTGCAAAAGATTGGATTAGAATATATTCCTTCTATTGCAAATTTTATTCTTATTAATGTAAAAAAGGACGGCAAAATTGTTTTTCAGGAACTGTTAAGCAGGGGTATTATTGTTAGGGCAATGGATGAATACGGTTTTAAAAATTTTATTAGGGTTACGATAGGAACTATAAAACAAAATATAAAATTTATCAGGGAGATTAAAGGAGTTTTATGATATTGACTTTGAAGCCAAACACACCAAAAAAAGATATAGATTTAATTTGTAGAAAAATCGAAGAATTAGGTTTTAAACCGCACTTATCTAAAGGTAAGGAAGTAATTGTAATAGGTGTGATTGGGCAGAATGCAATTCTGAAAAAAGACATATTTGAAGCAATGGATGCTGTTGCGTTTATAACACCAATATCCAAACCGTATAAATTAGTAAGCCGTGAGTTCAAGAAAGAAAATACTATTATTAAAATAGATAATCTAAAGATTGGCGGTAAAGAAATAATAGTAGCAGCCGGTCCTTGTTCTGTTGAAACAAAAGAGTTGCTTTTGGAAATCGCAGAAGATGCAAAAAAATCAGGTGCCAAAATGATAAGAGGAGGCGCTTTTAAACCGAGAACTTCTCCTTATGCGTTTCAGGGACTTGGAGAAGAAGGTTTAAAATATCTTGCCGAGGCGAGAAAAAAAACAGGGCTTCTTGTAATCACAGAAGTTATGAACGTAAAACAGGTTGGCATTGTAACAAAATATACCGACATCATTCAAATAGGTGCAAGGAACATGCAGAATTACGATTTGCTTAAAGAAGTCGGTAAAGCAAGAAAACCTGTTTTGCTTAAAAGGGGACTATCGGCAACAATTGAAGAATTTCTAATGTCAGCAGAATATATTTTATCTAACGGCAATTATGATGTTATATTATGTGAAAGAGGGATAAGAACTTTTGAGACGGCTACAAGATTTACGCTTGATTTAAATGCCGTGCCTGTTATAAAAAAACTTTCTCATTTACCGGTATTCGTAGATCCGTCACATGGTGTCGGTGTCCGCGAATATATACCTGCGATGAGCAAGGCATCGATTGCTTGCGGGGCAGACGGATTGTTGTTAGAAGTTCATCCTCATCCTGAAAAAGCGTTTTCTGACGGGCCACAGTCGTTATTACCAAAGCAGTTTGATGTTATGATGAAAGAACTAAGGTTGGTTGCGGAATCTGTCGGTAGGGGACTATGAAAGTAGCAATAGTTGGTGTTGGATTGATAGGCGGCTCAATAGGGTTGGCTTTAAAAAATTCAAAAATAAAAATAGACAGTATTATTGGCGTCGGCAGAAATGTTGAACGTTTAAAACTTGCAAAGAAACTTGGTGCGGTAGATGAATTTACTGTTGATATTGAAAATGGCGTAAAAGATGCCGATTTTGTATTTATTTGCCTGCCTGTTACTTTAATTGCTGATACTGTAAAAAAGATTTCTTTATTCTGTAAAAAAGAAGCAATTATTACAGATGTCGGTAGTGTTAAATCAGCTATAGTTAAAAAAATCGAAAAATATTTTACTTTTAAATCAATATTACAACCTGTTTTTGTAGGCGGCCATCCGATAGCCGGTTCAGAAAAAACCTCAGTTAAATTTGCGTCAAAAAATCTTTTTCAAAATGCCATGGTAGTATTAACACCAACCAAAAAAACAGATAAAAATGCGTTAAAAAAGATGAAATTTATATGGGAGAAAATGATGGCTAGCGTTAAAATAATGACACCGGAAGAACATGATAAAATAATATCATTTACAAGCCATTTGCCGCATGCTTTAGCTTTTTCTTTGGTAAATGCAGTCGATAATCTCGAATTTGCGGGCAGCGGTTTTAAAGATACGACCAGGATAGCGTCTTCAGATTTTAAGATGTGGGCTGATATTGTTTGGGAAAATAGAAAAAATGTTATGACTTCAATAAAAAGATTCAAAAAGGAATTATTGAAAATAGAAAAAGCAAAATCAAAATCTGAGATTTTAAAAATATTTAAAAAAGCAAAAGGCAAAAGGGATAAATTATGCCAAAAATAAGAGACGAAATACAAGTAGCTCCTGATAAATCCATATCGCATAGAGCGCTGATGATTTCTGCAATAGCGGAAGGTACATCCAGGATTAAGAATTTTCTAAATGCTGATGATTGTATTTCAACAATGAATTGCCTTAAAAAATTGGGCGTTGAAATTTCTAATAAAAAAGATGAAGTTATTGTCAAAGGTAACGGTTTGAAATTAAAAGAATCTAAAGAAATTTTGGATGCAGGTAATTCCGGAACCACGGTTCGGCTTCTTTCCGGTATACTTGCCGGACAGGAATTTTTAACAAGAATTACCGGTGACGAATCACTTTCACAGCGTCCTATGAAAAGAATTGTTGAACCGCTTGAAAAAATGGGCGCTTGCGTAAAAACAAATAATGGATGCTTACCTATCGAAATAAAAGGCGGTAATTTGAATCTGATACATTACGAATCAAAAATATCTTCAGCCCAGTTAAAGTCATGTGTTTTATTGGCAGGTCTTTATGCTGATAACATAACCGGTTTTACCGAGCCGGAAAAATCACGTGACCATACCGAAAGAATGTTAAAAAATTTCGGTGCTGAAGTTTTCGTTAACGGAAATACCGTTTCAGTAAGGGGCAAGGCAAAACTGCGGGCAACCGATGTTTTTGTTCCGGGCGACATTTCTTCGGCGGCATTTTTTATTATAGCGGCGGCGATAGTTAAAAATTCAAAATTAAAAATTAAAAATGTCGGTATAAATTCCACAAGAATGGGTATTGTGGATGTATTAAGGAGAATGGGGTCGCATTTATCTATTGAAAATAAAATTGAAGCAGGAAATGAGCCGATGGGAGATATTATAATTGAATCAACTGATTTGAAAGCAACTGAAATCAAAAAAGAAGAAATTCCGTTTTTGATTGACGAAATACCTATTATAGCGGTTGCGGCAACACAGGCAAATGGTATAACAAGAATTACCGGGGCAAAAGAGCTTCGTGTAAAAGAGTGTGACCGGTTAAGGGCAATATCATCCGAACTCACAAAAATGGGTGCTGATATAACTGAATTAGAAGACGGACTAATAATTAAAGGCCCGGTAAAATTAAACGGTGCAAAAGTTGATTCATTCAAAGACCATCGTATAGCGATGTCTTTGGCAATTGCTTCACTTGTTGCGGAAGGCAGTACTGAAATTATAGATAAAGAGTGCGTTAACATATCATTCCCAAATTTTTGGAATATTTTTGGAAAGATGACAAAGTGAGAAGAGAAACGATTAAAACAGATAAAAACAAAGTAAAAAAAGCTGATTATTTACCCGCCAACTCCGCCAGCTGGCGGATCAGTGGCGGAAACAGATTAAGAAAAAAGAAAAATTAAAATGAATAAAAAGCAGATTATTGCAAAAAACTTGAGTTATAGATTACATATGATTATTACATAAATTAAAAGAAATCGACACTTCAAGATTATGTCTTTTTTATTTGGGGCATGGGATGTGATTGAAAAATAATGAAATCTAAAATTGTGATAATGAATTCCTTTATTATCACTGGAAAGAACAATGGATATGGTAAGTATATACCAAATATAATTAAAAAAACAATCAATAGTAATTTTAAAAAAGAATATAACGTTAAAGAGATTATTAATCTAAAAGGTAGAAATGATATTAAAAAGTTAGATAATTTAAAAAAGAAAGTTGGCGTTTATATATTTGCCAACAAAAATTGCAAGCCGGTATATATTGGACTCGCAGGTGCAATAAAAAAAGGAAAACACTCTTTGAAAAATAGATTACAAATACAATTAAATGCTGATTTAAGTAATTCAACTCTTGTCAAAAATATTCGGGAAATAGAAAATCTAATGATTAAGAGTACATCAAAAGAACTTATTGAAAGATATGCTCCTAAATTATGCGTCATCCCAACAGGAGAAGTAGGAACTAATAAAGCAATTGAGTCTGCAAAAGATTTAGAAAAGATGCTAATATTTTTTCTAAAACCAAGATATAATAAATAAAATAAATAAATTTATTAATAATTATACTAAAATGGGGAAAGTGCACAGATCTAAGAACATATGTTGATAATAAGACCACAGGTTATTCTTTATACCTTGATTAAATAAAAAGTGAGTTAATTATACAATTGTAGAATGGCTAAAAAGGTATACTTTTATATTTTCGATAGATTACAGGAAAAAATGGTTATAAAACAAAGAGTAGGTTTAATAGATTTTGGAACAGTAGTAGTTTGTTGTTTGGCATTTGTTGGGTATATTTACGGGGGTGTTATTACTGGTTCGGGTGACATTGTATTAGGTCAAGTAGATTTTACGTCTCGTTATTCCAATCACGGAGGTGGTAATGCTGCTGCTGATACACTTGATAGTCCTTATACAATTACAATTGATACAACTACTGGTAGGGTATATGTAGCAGATAGTGGTAACAGCCGTGTTTTATGGTGGGATGGTATATCAGGGCTTACAAATGGTAAGAAAGCAGATGGTGTATTAGGTCAAGTAGACTTTACGTCTCGTTATTCCAACCACGGAGGTGGTAATGCTGCTGCTGATACACTTGATGTTCCGCAGGGTGTTTTTGTAGATAGTTCAGGAAATGTTTGGGTAACGGATAGTAATAATAGTCGTGTTCTCAAATATAATACATTATTAATTGTTTCAATTGTACCTAATTTTGGTGTGAATACGATTCCTATAGATATTACCAACTTAATAGGTCAAGAATTTGTTTCAGGTGTTGTAATAAAACTGAAAAAATCAGCTGAGGCAAATATAGTGGCTACAAATGTTAGTATTGAAAATTTAAATAAGATAACCTGCACATTTGATTTAATCGGTAAAGCAACTGGGTATTGGGATGTAGTGGTAACAAGTGGTTCTATGGTTGGAACACTACAAAATGCTTTTGAGATAAAACAGACTACAATAACACAAATAGTTGACCCGACAACTGCGACAACGGTTATATTACAAGCCGAGACTGGAGATATAAAAGTAGATTTGCCAGCAAATACTTTCGGCGAGGCAATAACTGTAATGGTAACAACTACAACACCACCGGTTTCCGACCGCGCAACTATAAGGATTACAAATATTTGTATAGAAATAAATACCGATAAAGGGCAACAGCCTACTAAAGAGATAACAATAACAATTTGTTATAGACAAAGCGATATCGAAGGATATGATGAAAATAAATTATGTATAGGTAGGTATGAGGAATCTATTGGTAAATGGATTGCGTTGCCTTCTATAATAGATCGTGACCATAAAGAAGTTATTGCAAAAACTAAACATTTATCAAAATTTGCATTAATACAACTTGTTCCTGCTATTGATTTAAATAATATAACTGTTTATCCAAATCCATATAAATCCGGTGATTCAAGATTTGGTGATACATCACTTGGGGCAGGCATAGTTTTTTCGGGACTTACTGCAAATGCAAATGTAAGAATATTTAATATAGCTGGTGAGTTAATAAGTGAATTAGAGGAAACAGATGGTAATGGTAATTGTCTGTGGGATATAAAAAATAAAAAGGGTAATAAAGTGGCAAGTGGCATATACATTTATTATATAACTAATCCTGAAGATAACTCACAAAAATCAAAAGGTAAATTTGCAATAATAAAGTAAGTGCCGTGGGATAGCTCTTTAATTTCTATTCCAATGAAATGTTTGGAATGTGGTAAGACCTTACAGCCACATAGCAGGAGACAGGTAAATTGCAGAGATGCGATATTACTAAGCTGTCTGACAAAGCGCTTGAAAGGGTGCAATGCGAACCAGCGGGTCGCAACGAAAGTGAATTCACATATAGCCTCGTAAATGCTAAAGGGTGAGAAGGGCGACTCTGTATTTTATAGAGGAAGCCAACATTATCAGATAAGAGTTAAGGAGAAGCGACTGATAACTTCTTCGGGGTACTAGAAACGACACGCTGAGAAAGAAATTGAAGGAAACACGGGAGACCCTACTTGGCCTTCAGAAGAATAGCTGAAGAAAGTCGTCTGTCTATAAGGCGAAACCGAAGTGGCAGATGAGCCGAGAGGGAGTCGGATGAGTCCATAGTAGTGAAGATAACAGGGACAACATAACCCTGAAGAAGCGAAGGGACTCAACTTTAACGTAGTTTGCTATGAAAGGAAGGATAGGTGATTGACCGAGTAGGGCTATAAACACCAGAGTATTCGGGAATTTCAGGAGCAGACTTTACTTAAAAAGGAAGAGTATTTTATATGAATATTCGAAGAGTTTTAAGTGAATCGTTATCGGAAAGCCGTATGAAGGAAAACTTCACGTACGGTTTGATGAGGGGATGGTGGAAACATACTTTTAGTAATGCGCCACTGTCCTACTCTGCGATTGCAGATAATATCAAGCGATAAATGAATAAATAATGAAACAGAAGACAAGTAAGTCATTCCTGCGAAAGCAGGAATCTATACACCAACGAGACTGGATTCGTCCCCGTGAAAACGGGGATTGAAGCATTCGGGAATGACAAGTAATAAAAGGTTAGGTTTTTTAAATCCCCTTTTGGCTGTTTATGAACGAGTAATTTTTCGGGGAAGTCGGCGAGGACTGTCCGAAGCCCATCCTGGCGAAGCCGAAGGGCAAGTTCCGCAGACGCCGAAAAATTACGAGTGAAATAGCCAACGGGGTGCATTTCTTTTGCTTACTTTTCTTTGTGCAAGTAAAGAAAAGTTAGCGGGGGTGCAGGGGCGCGAAAGCCCCGCGGTGTTAAAATTTATTTATAAATGATAGAAAAAAAGATATTTTAATGACAAACAAAATAAAAAAGAAACTTATTATTGCAATCGACGGACCCGCCGGTGCCGGAAAATCCACGATAGCTAAATTAGTCGCAAAAAAATTAAAATATTTATATGTTGATACCGGTGCAATGTACCGCGCCATTACATGGAAAGTATTAAACAAAGGTATTGAAATAAGAAATATTAACGAGATTGTACGGATTGCGGGGAAATTGGAAATAAAATTGGAAAAATCTAAAGATAAATTAAAAGTGTATGCTGATTCAAAAGACGTTACTGATGAAATAAGATCCGCAGACGTAACAAAAAATGTAAATGCTATTGCGGCAATAAAAGGTGTAAGGAAAATCCTTCGGGAAAAGCAGAGAAAAATTGGCGAAAACGGAGGTATTGTTATGGAAGGCAGGGATATCGGGACGGTTGTATTTCCCGATGCAGATAAGAAATTTTATCTTGATGCCAAACCAATTGAACGCGCGAGAAGAAGATGGCAGGAACTGAAAGATGATGGGAAAAAGGTGTCCTTAAGCAGTATAGCCGCATCCATAAGAAGCAGGGATTATCGGGACAGGAATAGAAAAGAAAGCCCTTTAAAAAAAGCAAAAGATGCTATTGTAATAAATTCAACTTCTCTTATGCCTAATGATGTAGTTGAAATTATATTAGAAAAATTAAAAATTGAAGCTCCTTAAATTTGTACCACCGGAATCTCTGTGTGAGATTCGGAGCGGAAATCCCTGCTTACCGGCAGGCAGGCGCGAAGCGATCCCGATACTTTATCGGGACGCGAAGGCGGAATAATGTTATATTGGGTTGGTCTATATTTTATATAATATTTACTTTTGTGTATCGCCGTAAAGTGAGCGGTACAGGAAATTTACCAAAGACAGGTTCTTTTATATTAGCATCAAATCACCAGAGCTATGCCGACCCGCCTTTAGTTGGTACCTCTATAAATAAACCGATTCATTATATAGCGAAAAAGGAACTTTTTAAAATACCGCTTTTTGGCTGGATTTTAAAACAAGGAAACGCTTTTCCGGTTGACAGAGGAAGCGGTGATGTGGGTGCATTTAAAAATGCAATGGAAATATTAAAAAGGGGAGAATCGGTTTTAGTTTTTCCGGAAGGTACACGATATAAACCAGGTAAAATAAGAAAACCAAAAAACGGGGCGGCAATGTTATCCGTTTTAACCGGTTCACCGGTTGTACCGGTTGCGGTTATCAATTCTGATAAAATGTTCATGTTTAAAAGATTAAAAGTAAGATTTGGTATGCCTATGAAGTTTGATACAAAAGAAGATTACGATTCTATTACAAATAAAATAATGAAGGAAATCGAAAAACTAAAAAAGAATGATTACACAGATTAGGAGAGGCGATTACACAGATTAAGGCTTGTCGTTAAATCCCCGTAATCGTCTTTAGAAATCACCGTAATCGGTTTAAAAATGAAAATAATTGTTGCTAAAAATTCAGGGTTTTGTTTTGGGGTCAGACGTGCAATAGACCTTGCAAAGAACTTTTCAAAAAATGTGGGTGTTGTATATACAATAGGCCCGATTATACATAATCCCCAGGTTGTTAATAAGCTCGAGAAATCGGGAATAAAAGTTATAAAAAAATTATCAGATGTGAAAAACGGTCATATTGTAATAAGAGCCCATGGTATACCAAAAAAAATATTAAATGACATTAAAAAAAAAGGGATGAAAATATTGGATGCTACGTGTCCTTATGTAACGCGATCCAAAAAATATGTTGAGGAGCTTTCAAAAGAAGGATATCAAATTGTTATAATAGGCAATCCGAATCATCCGGAAATTAAGTATATATCTTCATATGCACCAAAAGACAGGGTTATTTTATTAACGTCGGAGAATATACAAAAAAAATTAAAATATTCTAAAAAGCTTGGCATTTTAACACAGACAACTCAATCACCGGAAAATTTTACTAAGATAGCAGCAAAACTACTTAGATATTCAAATGAATTTAAGATTTTTAATACAATATGTCCCGATGCGATAAACAGGCAAAATGAGACAGTAAAGTTAGCAAATAAATCAGATGTTATGATAATAATAGGCGGTAAAAATTCTGCGAATACAAAACGTTTAACAAATATCTCAAAAAAAATTCAACGTAGAACACATCATATTGAAACAGCCGATGAAATAAAAAAAGAATGGCTAGATGGATCTAAAATAGCCGGTATTGTGGCTGGTGCTTCAACGCCGGATTGGATAATAAAAGAAGTTGTAAAAATATTGAAGTTCTATTAAAGAAAAATCTTTATATGTATTTTCGAGCGTAATAAAAAAGTTTAAAAGAGCAGTTAAAGGTCATCCGCCAGTCCGCCAGCCGGCGGAGCGGAGATTAGAAAGAAATGGGGGTTGTATGGATGATGTAATTATGGATGCTATGCCTGAGTTTAATGAATTAAAACCAGGACAGATTATTAAGACAAAGGTGTTAGCGGTTTACACCGACAAAGTCGTTGTTGATTTGGGTTTAAAGAGTGATGGATTTATTCAGGCAAGTGATTTTCAAACATTGCCTAAGGTTGGTTCTGAGGTGGATGTTTACATAAGCCATTTTAGAGAATCCGATGGTTTTCCGGTTATTTCACATGCAAAAGCAAAAGAAATTATAGCATGGAAGGTCATTGAGGAGAAATTTAAAGACGGCGGAATTATCGAAGGTAAAATAAGTAAAAAAATTAAAGGTGGGTATGAAGTAGATATCGGAGTACCTGCTTTTATGCCTAATTCACAAATTTCCAGAAAATTTGTTGAAAAAGCTGATTTAAATGTAATCGAAGTAAAAATAACGGAACTAAATAAGAAAAATAAAAATGTTGTTGTATCAAATAAAGTTGTGGAAAAGGAAAAAAATGAAAAGAGTAAGCAAAAAATATTTTCCACAATTAAAGAAGGCGACATAATAAAAGGAAAAATTGCGACAATAACAGATTTTGGGATTTTTGTGGATATAGGCGGTATCGACGGACTTCTACATATAAATGACGTTTCATATAAACGAATAGAAAAACTGTCAGATATATACAAAGTAGGCGATGAACTGGAAGTAAAAGTATTAAAATTCGATCCAAAAGGAAATAAGATAGCGCTTGGTTTAAAACAACTTCAAAAAAATCCATGGGATGATGTCGAAAAAAAATATAAATCAGGTATGCGTGTTAAAGGTAAAATTACTTCCTGCACATCATTCGGAGCTTTTGTGATGTTGGAAGACGGGGTTGAAGGATTGATTCATGTTTCTGATATATCATGGACTGAAAGAATTTCACATCCCGAAGATGTTTTTAAATGCGGACAGGAAATAGAAGCGGTCGTTTTAGAATCGAGTGTTGAAAAGAAGAAAATATCTCTTAGTTATAAAGCGACTTTGAACAATCCATATGATAAATATGAAATTGGAAAAGTTATAACAGGCCGCATTGTTAAATTAATGGATTTTGGTTGCATAATACAGATTGAACCTAAAGTTCATGGTTTTGTACATGTATCTGAAATATCGAAAAACAGGATAGATAAACCGTCTGATGTTCTTGTTGCAGAAGAGGATATTACCGGTAAAATTGTGAAAGTTGATAAATTGAAAAAGAGAATAGAGATTTCTATCAAACAATATGAGAATGAGCAGGATGAGCAGGACATAAAGGGTTTTCTCAGTTCGCAAGAGACGAAAATAAAATTTGCAGATTTGATAGAAAACAATGACAATTCAAAATGAAAAAAGTATTTTTGTTTGTATTAATAATCTTTTCTCTTACATTTATTATTTTATTATTTAATAATAAAAATAAAGAAGAATTGATTAAAAATCCATCCCAATATTTGCCTCCTGAAAAACTTAATAAGTTAATTTTGGATGCCCGTCAAAAAATTGAAGAGAGTCCGGAAGAAATTTCTTCATACATAGATGCCGGTATTGCAAATTATCAGAAAGGTATAGATTCATATCCCGATGCAATAAATCAGCTGCAAAAAGCGTTTAAATTGGGAGCTATGGATATAAGGATTTTGTTTTATCTTAGCATAATGTACGACGAATTGAATTTAACAGATAAGGCTTTTAATTATTACGAAAAATATTTAAGAAATAATTCTAAAGATGTTTATATACGATTAAGATACGGCAATCTGTATTTCCGTCTAAATAGATACGATTCTGCATCTGAACAATATGAAATGGTTCTGGCAAAGGAACCTAATAATCAGACAGCAATAATAAATCTTGCGATGTCTTATAAAGCAAGGGATATGTATGATGAAGCTTTGGAGAAATTTAAAAAAGCTCAAGAACTGAAACCAGCTTTAACTTCTGAAGTTTTGGTGAAAATTGCAGAGTTATATTACATAAAAAATGATTTTGCGAATGCAGAAATATGTTATAATAAAGTATTAGAAAATAAACCCGAATCCATTGTTGCTCTTAGCGGGCTAAGTCAAACATTTTTAAAGTTGAATAAAAACGATGATGCAAAAAAGTGCATTGAAAATATTTTATCTTTAGATCCTAATAATGAACAGGCAAAAAATTATTTAAAAAAGGTCTATAATATACCGGCAAAGGAAAAGCGTACAGAGATTAGGAAAAAATAATTCTAATCGCTTACGCCACTGATTTGCCTCCGCCAGTTGGC
>Ga0208373_1001154_pt1 | contig 37309 bp, 35 predicted proteins | sample RifOxyC2_FD_184036 | JGI IMG/M metagenome (GOLD analysis project Ga0208373, IMG submission 184036) | Soil microbial communities from Rifle, Colorado - Rifle Oxygen_injection C2 (SPAdes) | ecosystem: Environmental > Terrestrial > Deep subsurface > Rock core/Sediment | place: Rifle, Colorado...
TACTAATATTAAAACCAATACTTTTTTGACCGTTGACCGATGCACACAAATTTTCAGTTGATTTACAATAACTTATTTGATTTGTAGATGAATATCCATTAATTCCCGTAATTTGCATACCAATTGCGTTGCCAGTTTGTGATGAACGGTTAAAACTTGTTTGGCTGTTTTGTACCGATACATTGATTGTATCTTCTAAATTAATGCCATACATGTGAGAGAATGAAGAATTAAGATTAATTTTACAGTTTTCTATGATTCCTTCTAAAAGATTTAAAAAATAGATGCCATAGAATGGACGAGCTGTGTAATTATAAATGACATTGGTATTTGACACAGTGACTTCGAGTGCATTGGCGACATAAATTCCATTGAGATTTTGTGAGATCAAAAGATTATCGATTAAAACATTTTTAACACGATTGGAATAAATGTCGTATGAATTATAACTATGATCAAGCCCATTGATATAAATTGCAAAGTCAGAAAATCCTGTGATCATGCCTTTTTGGTTGGTCGGGCTTGAAGAAATAATTTTAAGATTTTTAACACCTGGATACACGGCAATCCCATAAACAGGGCTATTGGTTAAAAAATTTGGTGCTGACAATGGGTCGAGCGATAACGTATAGCCTTTAAAATCAATGGTCATATTATCTTTTGCAATAATAATTGCTGCTGGATAGGAGCTATAGGTTGATGGGTAAGGGTATTTTAATCCAGGTTTATAGATAACATTTCCCTCAAATGTTATGGTCGTGAGATCTTCATAATCATGATTGTTTTTATCAACAATAATAGGTTTGAGCCAGGTTAAATTACGCTTAGGTTTTACGACAGTATCGGCAATGCTGTCACCATTAGGAGCAACTTTACTGGTTGGAATTTCTTGCTGGTTGATGTCGATTTGATTGAGATCAATTTGTTCTGGTTGCGATGCATAGTTTAATAAGCTTGGTAATAACAACGTGATGAGTATAAATTTTTTCATAACAGTTCCTTTTTATCGATGAATTTCATTCGCAGTTACTGTATAAAAAAGAAGGTGTTTTTGCAATCACAAATCAAAATCAGAATTTGGTGTAAAAAAACTCCGATTGTTGAGGTCGGAGTTTTGAATATTTTTTTTAAATAATATTTTGCGCTTGTTCGCGCGCTTTTTCTAATTCAGATTTGATATCGATTGCAAGGCTACTGATAGTAATGTTTGAGCATTTTGAAGCGATCGTATTAATTTCTCGGTTGAGTTCTTGCACGATAAAATCTATTTTTTTACCTTTGATCGGGTCAGATGTTTCAAATTGTTGAGCAACGTTGGTTAGGTGAGAGTTGAATCGCACGGTTTCTTCGTTGATATCAATTTTTTCGATCTCGTACATCAAGGTTGTTTTTTTAGCTTCGAGCAAACATTGTTCTGTTGTTTTTTGTTCAGTTTGTTCAAAAGCTGCAAGTTGCGTCATCACGTCGTGCAATAATTCTTTTTTTTCTTTAATAACTTCAACAGAAAGTTTTTGAATTTGAGCAATTTTGATTTTCATGCTTGCAAGTTGTTCTCTGATGTCGTGTGCAAGTTGCGCGCCTTCTTCTTGCTGAGTTTTAATCATCTGATGTGCAAGTTGCGTGATTGCTGCAATGATTGCAGCTTCTATTTCTTCACTTAATTGTACTTCTTGCGATTGTAACACGTTTGGGAATTGCAAAATTTGAGCAAGAGTAACGGTATCTTGGATATTGAATTTTTTTTGAATGGTATTAATTGCAACTAAATAGTTGTTAATCGTATCAAGTGCAGGTTTGATTGGTTCATTTAAAAGTTCAGAGTTTACGATTTTAATATGAAGTGAAACATGACCACGATGTAACTGTTTTTGTAAATTGCGTTGCACAGGCACTTCTAAATTTGCAAGTAAAGAAGGGATCTTGCAGGTCAACTCAAAAAAACGAGAATTTAATGATTTCATGCTCATCGAAAGTACCATGTTTCCATGATTTGATAATGGAATTTCTACGGTCGATGTTGCAAATCCGGTCATGCTTAAAATCATATTTTGTACCTAAAACTTAATTTAAATTAGAGTAGACGTTTTGTACGTCATCGTTTTCTTCAAGCGCTTCAAAAAGCCCAAACGCTTTTTCTTCAGTTTCTTCATCAACGTTGAGATTGTTTTTTGCAATCCATTCAAGTTGAGCGTCTTCGATTTTCATACCAAGTTTAATGAGAGTATCTTTTACCTGAAACAAAGCTGCCATGCCAGTTGTGATGGTTGCGAAATTATCTTCGATCGAAATATCGTTGATGTCGTAATCCATCAAAGCTTCTAAAAGATCATCTTCAGTTTTACCTGAAATAGTTCCTCGAATAACGCCAAGTTTTTCAAACATCCAGTTAACCGCACCAGTTTCTGCTAAGTTACCATTGTGACGTCCAAAAATATGACGTAAATCTGCGACGGTACGATTTTTATTATCGGTTAAAGCTTCGATAATAACTGCAGTTCCACCAGGTCCATAACCTTCATAAGAAATTGATTCGTAAGAAACACCAGGTAATTCGCCTGTACCTTTTTTAACAGCACGGGTGATATTTTCACCAGGCATGTTTGCTTCTTTAGCTTTTTCTATAAGTTGGCGTAGCTGTGGGTTGTTTTCAGGAATGCCACCAGCTTTAGCGCAGACGGTTATTTCTTTAATAATTTTCGTAAATGTTTGGCCACGTTTAGCATCTTCTTTTGCTTTTTTGTGTTTAATATTGGCCCATTTGGAATGTCCAGACATGTTTATTGCTCCTCAATGGAAAAAAGATCATTTTGACCCATATATTTCTTCTTTAAATAGGGTATCTTTTTGTGCGGAATTTGTCGACCCTTAGAACTCTTTTCTAAGAATCCTTGTCGAATTAAATAAGGTTCATAGACCGATTCGATAGTTTCTTTATCTTCACCAAGGAGCGATGCTAAAGTATCAAGACCAACAACTCCCGTGTGATGATTGATGATTTTGCTCAGTAAGAGATTATCCATTACTGTCAAGCCATCGCTATCGATACCCAATGCTTTCATCGCTTGTTCTACAAGTTCTATGGAAGCGATATTGTCGTTCGTGACTTGCGCAAAATCTCTGATTCTTCGTAAAAGTTTTTTTGCAACGCGAGGTGTGCCTCGTGAACATTTTGCTATTAATTGTGCAGCTTGTGTATCAAGTGTTATTTTTAAAAATTGAGCATTTTGTAAAATCAGTTCGGTCAGTTCTTCGTTGGTGTAAAAATCAAGATGCTCGATGATTCCAAATCTGCTCCGTAGTGGTGCAGAAATCGATCCTACTTTGGTTGTAGCGCCAATTAATGTAAATGGTTGTAAAGGTAGAGTGACAGTCTTTGCACCAGCTCCTTGGCCAATAATCACATCGATTTTAAACTGTTCCATCGCCGAATATAAAACTTCTTCGACGTTGGTTGGCGTGCGATGAATTTCATCGATAAATAAAATATCGTGCGGTTGTAAATTTGATAAAATCGCAACTAAATCACCAGTACGTTCCATCATGGGTCCGCTACAAATTTTTATATCAACGTTCATGATGTGCGCCATAATTTGGCATAATGTTGTTTTACCAAGCCCTGGAGGCCCAAATAAAAGCATGTGGTCGAGCGGGTCGTTGCGCATTTTGCATGCAGTCGTATACACTTTTAATTTTTCTTTGAGCTGATTTTGCCCGATGTAATCATCAAACGATGTTGGTATAAATTCGTACTGTTTTTCATCAACGCTATCTTGCATAACCAGATGAATTGGCGTTGCTTGGTTATTTGGGAAATTATCGTCCATTGCTGTCCCTTGAAATTCTAAAATTTGTGTTCATTCTAAATTTATCGCAGCTGCGATAATATTTAGATAAGCTTCGCAGAAAGCTTGTATCCTAATTCTCGCACAGCTGTGCGAATATTTCATATCTATTTAGTATATAGCGATTGTATAGATCCTGTACAGAATCTTGCAAGACTCTTGCAGGCAACAAAAAAGTTCCGCTTTTTACAACGGAACTTTTTGAGAAATTGCATATTAATTTTTCTGTAAATAATATAATACAGCCTGCGCTATCGCTACGGTGACACGGGTGGCGGCGGCCACAGAACGCTTTTTAAATACATAAAAAGAGTGGATTAGGCCCACCGACCTCCAAAATGCCCGAAGCTTTCGAAGAAAGCGTAGGGCATGAATTTTGTTTTATCTTTTTTCGTAAGCTGCAAGTAGTTCATGAACATGTTCTTCTGTTGGTTGCAGAGCTGCTAATTCTTCTGATGTTAAAACAGCATGTTGGGGATTATATAAACAATTATGTTTTTTATACACGCTATGGAGCCGTTCTATGTATAATTTTCTATCGTTGCCGACTGAATGTTGGCTATGTTCTTCTAATTCACACAGATAGACGTGTTGAAATCCAGCTTGTTTAAAGGCTAGATACAATCTCCATGCAGATGATGGGAAGTGGTAGCGAGAGCCAATTCTTGTGTAAACTAAAAACACAGGTAAATTTTTATTTTCGATGAAGCTGATATTTTCTATGCCAGATCGAGCACCTTTTGGATATGCAGGGAAAACACGACGGAAAGATTTTTCTCGTTTAGCTTCTGTTAAAGGTTTTTTTACACGTTTCTTTTTAGATTTTTTCTTGTTTGATGTGGTCTCTTTTGTATCACGAGCACCGTCTGATGAGTTATCTAGTCCACACATATTTTTTGCAGGACGTTTAAGATTATCCATGACATCAATCATGTTTGCAGGTGTTTCATCTAAAATAAGAGCGCGAATATTTTTTGGATTATATTCAGCCATGTAATTAATAATTGCTGAACCACCACGTGATAATCCGTATAGAACATAAGATTTTTGAGGTTCCATCTGATTTTTGATTGTTGTAATATCTTCGCCCTGTCCCATGAACATTTTTTTGCGATTGATATTTTTTCGACCAATCATATTGCAACTATAATAAATTATAGTATTTAAGCTGATTCCTCGAGGTCTTTCTGTGTCAGGAAAGTTAAATGTTTGGTATGGTTCCATGATCATTTCAGTATACTCATGAACCTGACTTTCATCAGCACCAACACCATGGCAGTATAAAGTTACTGGTACATCTTGTATTGTTGGTAGATCATGCGAGTGCAGTAACGACCAGAAGCATTGAATAATAAATAAATGAATCGATATTTTCGACGAGTTTCTCATGGATTCTATCCCTTTGATAATAGCTTAACTTAGTATAAGAAAAGTATATCACAGCAGGGATTGGCTGCAACTGGTCCAGGGTTTTTTATGCGTTTAATTGCAAATTGTTAATTTTGTAACAGCTCTATGACATGATCACGTATGGCTTGTGGTTTGTTTGGATCAGCAAGGATTGTATGTATGCCAAGTTGCTTTGCAGCAGCAATATTTGCAGGCTCATCGTCAATAAACATGGTTTTATCAGCGATGAGGCCAAAATCAGATAGACATTTTGTAAAAATTTGTATTTCTGGTTTCAGGATGCCAACATTGCCAGAAATCATGATCCCGTCGAATGTTGGGCGATTATTATGCATGAAAATTTCAGGAAAAGTTGTTTGAAATAGGGGGAAAGATGCTGGGTCCCAGTTTGATAAAATATAGAGTTTATAGCCTTTATCTTTGAGCTCATGAAGCATTTTGATATTTGCAGGGATTGCTTGACGCGTTGCGATAAATAGCTTTGGTTGCATCATCATAATCGTTGATTGCAGTACCCATTTTTTAAGGCTTTCAGGTAGGTTTGACGTTGCAAGGTAATCAGCTATTGATTTTTGAATAGTTGATGCGTTTTGAGTTCCACATTGCCAATCGACCATAATTTGAGGAATGCGCAAACCTTTGGTGTAGGATGTGTAGGTTGCAACAGCAGGGACACCAGCAAGTGCATCAAATAACATTTTTTCGCAAGGCAATGTTTGCTGATCGATGATTTCCCATAACGTTGTGCCAAAGCCAATTTCCTGAAATGCTCGTAATTTGTTCGTTGCGCTCAGCACGCCATCGATATCAAAAATAATTGTTTGTATATTTGCATCTTTTGTATCAGGAATTGTAGAAGGTTTTGGTTGATTCAAATGTAGGTAAACACCATAGCCAAGAGCGCTAATAATTGCAGCTGTGCCAATAATTGGCATTTTATTGTCAGTGAAAAAATTAGTTGTTTTAAGCTGTGTTGTTGGGAGCAATGCCGTCATAAAAATTATACAAGATGTTTTGATTGACCATTTTTGTTTCATACAACTTCCTATTTTTATACGTACATTTTATTTATACAATATATTGTAGCATGTTACACGTATCAAAATACAGAGTTTGAGGTCGTGTCTATTTCTATAAATCGTGAACATATCGCTGTGAAGTGATACTGTTGATGCAACCAAGGCTGGCAAATCCAATCCACAGATGCGTAATGCCATAGCTAGCAAAGGGCAGGGGAATACCAACTACTGGTAGTAGATCGAGGACCATGCCAATATTGATGATGGTGGAAAATACGATATGCATGATCAACCCCAAGCATAAAAGTTGGGGGTAAAATGTTGATAGACTACCGATCATTAAAAATAGCCTAAAAAATAGGAGAAAATATAAAAAGAGGAGAAAGCTTGCTCCTGCAAGGCCCACTTCTTCGCAGATGACTGAGAAGATAAAATCGGTGCGACTTTCTGGCAAAAATGATAATTTATTTTGTGTGCCTTCTAAAAATCCTTTGCCCCAAAAACCACCAGAGCCGACAGCAATTTTTGATTGTTCAATTTGGTAGCGTTCTTTTTGACTATCGCCGTAACCAAGAAAAACTAAGATTCGTTTTTTTTGATACGTTTTTAAGCATTGCCAAGAAATTGGTGTTGTGATTAAAACGATCATGCCTAAGGTGATGAAAAAGTTTTTTGATAAACCAATAAACCAAAACATAATCGATCCTGAAAATAACAGAATCAATGAGGTTCCAAGATCAGGTTGTTTTAAAACAAGTATCGCACTGACGAGCATAATTAAAAATGGAATAATAAAAGCTTCTTGCGGTGGCGTTGTGATTTCTTCATCGTTTAAAAAATAGTAGGTAATAAACATGGGGAAAAATAGTTTACTCAATTCTGATGGTTGAAATTTAAAGAGGCCAACATCGATCCATCGTTGCGCTCCCATGCCCATTGATCCTTTGAGCATCGTAAAAATTAAAATACCAATCGATGCAAAATACAGAAAGAATCCAACTCGGCACACGGTACGATAATCAAGCATGCTGCAGAAAAAGTAGATGCAAATTCCGGTCAGTAAACCAAATAATTGTTTTTTGAAAAATATAGAAATATCTACAGCGCAATGTTTGTAGGTTGCGCTGTAGACAAAAGTTATGCCAATTAAGGCAATTGCAAGGACAAGAAAAAAACTTACCCAATCAAAATATCGTACGAATCTTTTGCTGATGAAAAACATGAATATAAAGCCTTAAAATCAAGATAATTAGAAAGCCGACTCTTTCGCATTCGCTCATTCGTCGGAATCAGGGTGGGCGGCGGCCCATTACGCTTTTTATATACGGCATTAGGGCCCCCGACTTCGCTCTATGAGCTACGACGGGCAAGCTGCGCCCCAGTGTCCGCCGTAGCTTTAACGTAGGTCGGATCCTCGATTCCCGAAGTTTTCGCCATGCCCGCCGAAGCTTTGGCGTAGGAGGGTAGAAAACGAAGGGCAGAAATTATTATATTTTTAATTAATTTTTAAACGTTTTAAAATTTTATTGATGATAATCATCAATGCTCCATCACCCATCACATTACCAGCAGTGCCAAGGCCATCTTGTAAAAAATACAAAGTTGTAATGATGCTGATCATCATATCGTCAAAACCTAAAACCATTTTTAAAATAGGAATCATGACGATGATACCGCCACCAGGAATACCAGCAACTGCAAGCATGTTGATACAAAAGTAAGCAACAAACACTGAATATACAACAGGGTCTGGTAACGTGCCTTGGAAAATAAATAGCGTAACGAGTGCAAGGATTGGTGTGCTAATTGCATCACCAAGTAAATGAATGTTTGCAAGAATTGGTGTCGCCATTGCAGAGAGCGCAGGGTTGCCGGTGTTTTGTTCAGCGCATTGCACCGTTACCGGAATTGTTGCGGTGCTCGACATGGTACCAAAAGCTGTTAAATAAGAAGGCATTGCCACACGAATATAGCGAGTTGCTTGTACAAAGTTGAACTGTGCTGCAATAAAATAGATCGAAAATAACACGATGATTTGCAACATAACAATTAAAGCAAATGTTCTTCCATACGTTTGGAATAGTTGCATGAAAACACCTTGATGATTAATCTCGAGCAAGAATCCAAAAACATACAAAGGTAAAATCGGAATGAATAACGTGTTGATAATCATTTCGATAAGATTTTTTAAAAACTTAACGCCAGATTCTACTGTGGGAATTGAGTAGAAAGATAAGCTAATACCGCAAATCACTGCCGCAAGCATTGCATAAAAAGATCCAAATAAAACAGGCAATTTAATAGAAAATAATGGCGCCATGCTTTCTGTTGTAATTAAAGCAGTCGGATCAATTTTTACTGCAAGTATAGGTAAAAAAGTTTTACCTACAAAGTATGCAAAAAAAGCAACGATAGAATTTGACAGTAAGACCGATCCTAATAAAATTCCTAAAACTTTAGGAGCATTTTTTTTGAATGATAAAATGCCAGACGTGATGAAGGTGAAAACAATAAAAGGTAATAAAAAGCCTAAACATTCTTTAAAAACAAGACTGATACTATAAAAAAAGTTAATAGCTATTTCTGGTATAAATTGACCAAAAAAAGCTACGCAGATAAGAACTAAAAATAATTTAAACGGTAGTGATAATTTTTTAAACATGTTTATCCAATCAATAGTTTGTGAGACTTTTATTTTTCTAAATTTTATATGGAAAGTCTAGCGCATCTATGATTGAATGTATATTTTTAAACTATTAATTTTTGAGCAATTTCATCGATGCTTGGTTGCAAGCTACTGAAATCATCAATGATTGCAAATTGAGCGTTGTAATCGAAGCCATATTTTTTGTAAAAGCTGTGCAAGCCTTGTAAAAATTTCATGACATCAGGGCTTTGATGATAGGCTTTGTGCACACCAGATTCAAGCTGACAAAGATAAACATTGGTAAATCCTGCTTGCAAAAAAGCGATGTAGAGTTGCCATGATGCTGAAATAGGCACAACGGTATCAGTTTTTGCATGGGCAATAAAAATGGGTAGATTTTTATTTTTGATTGATGGAATAATATCTTTTGGAGGTATGCTGCCAATTTTATATGTAGGAAAGATCATATTAAAAAGTTTTTCTTGATCTGCTCGAGTTGGTGCAAAGGTATAACCAATAGCTTTTTGTAGGGCATCAATAGATTGTATGAGATCTGCTGGTGCAGCATTAAGAATTATAGCCTTTATATTTTCAGTATCATGTTCAGCAAGATAATTGATAATGGCATCACCACCACGCGAAAATCCAAATAAAATATAGGGTTCATCAGATTTTATCTGATCTTTGAGAGCTTGAACATCCAGATCATATCCCATGTACATTTTTTCTCGATTGAGCGGTTGGTTGCGAATCATCTTATAGATTTGATAGATAGAATTATTGAAATTCCACCCGCAAGGTTTTTGTGCATCAGGAAAATCGAAGGTTGTTTTTGGATTTTGAAGAAACTCTGAATATTGATTCATTTGATGTTGAGTATTTAAAATACCATGACAAAATATAGTCGTTGGTTGCTGTGCGTGCAACAACCAACTTGTTTGAAGGCATAATAAAAATATGAGAAACTTTATTATTTTCATCATATTGTAATCTTTAATTTTCTATAGAATTTTGTCTTTGCCGTGTAATGATATTTTTATAATATTTTCCACCATCTTTGAGCATCAATTCATGATTTTTAAAGTTTGGATCTAATTCACCTGTATTTTTATCGATCACACGATTTTTGTATAATCCAAATTCTGAGATACATGGAGTTTCATGTTCTTGTAATTTGATATCCATCCATTCATAATCATTCATGAGTGTCCAGTAACTGTATCCACGGACGTCGTATCCATCAGAAATTGCTTGGGAAATTGCAGAAAGATATGAATTTAATAGTAACTTACGTTGATCTTCATTGGTCGTCGTAATACCATTTTCTACAACATACACTGGTTTACCCAGTTTTGATGCGCAAACAATCGCATCGTACATACCTTGTTTATCGATGATTCTAAAATTATCTGGCGATGCACATTCTGGTGAGCATGCAGGCGCATGTGTTTTTGTTCCATTGAATGCAAGCGGCGAATAATAGCTTAATGCAAAGAAATCAAATTTTTGCGGAGCTTGGGGTTCATAGGCAATATCAATTTTTGGTGTTAGCGATCTGAAATGCCCATCAGTGAAAAAACGTAATAATGTTTTGTTATACAATCTATCAGCAAAATTAGCGACTAGTTGATCAAACGGGTTTATTTTATTTGCGGGTTGCATTTGTACAATTTGATGACAAATACCAACGTGTGGTTCGATTCCGATTTTTGTAGTGTTGTAGCTGTTGTGTATCATGTCATACACGTTCATGTGTGTTTTAAACATGTTGAGCATAACTTTATTTTCTAGTCCAGAATTGGTAAGAAAAGGAGGCATCATACCAACTTTATAGCTTTTTACTGCATACGCGACTGGTTGGCTGATTACAATCCATTGGCCAACATAGGGACGTAATACTTCATACATTTTTTGGCAATAGGTTTCAAAATATTGTAGGTTATCTTCTTTTGCAAATCCACCTTGTTCCATAAACCAAATTGGATCTGAATAATGATGCAAGCAAATAGTTGGCTTGATGTTATGGTTTTGGCAATATTCAACTATTGCAACATAATGAGCAATTGCAGCTTCATCAAAATGATCTGCCGTTGGCTGAATTCTGCTCCATTCAATAGAAAATCGATAGCTATTACACCCTAAATGAATGACTTTGTCGATATCATCTTGCCAATGTTCCCAACTTTTACATGCAAATTCTGGTGTTCTATGATATTCATGACCTGTTACAGTTTTGATGTAAGATCGAGACCAGGTGTTATTTCCACTATTTTCTTCATTTTGTGTGCTAGAGCTGGATACGCTGAAATCGAATTCAGTAGGAAAATTGCCTTGCTCTTGAGCTAGGTTTTTAACTGTAATATTTGGCGTATTTGATTGTGTTAGTTGTTGATATGTTTGGTAGATTAGTGTTTTAATATCACGACTTTGTTGATTAAAATCGATGTTATAACTCGTGTGAATTTGTAATAATGCGAAAATGAATAAAAATTTTTGTTTATTGTTTATCATGATTTACCCCTTATTTAGTATGCTAATTTCTATATTTAGATTAGCACAAGGGCTTAAATTAACAACAGGTGAATGGGTTTTTCCAATGCTATGATGACCTGCTAGTTTTTATGCAAAAACAAAGATTTGTTCTGGTTCAGGCAATTTGTGATTTTGCATGGTTATGAGCTTGCATTGCGTGTAATCACGACGTTCTAGTTGATCATAAAGAATCTGATAATGATATTTAAAGTAAAGCATGAGGAGATTGCTAAAATTTTCGATGCTTTCTTGGCGAATGAGCGTGAGATTTGCAAGTATATTTTCGGTGTTTTTATACATTTCAGTCAAACTATGAGCACCTTGTACGAGCTGACTGTGGTCGATGACTTCAGTTGCGATAATTGTGTCGAAAATGTTTGTTGCATCAGTAAAAATATCGATAGTTTCAACAAGTTCTTGTTTGATGTTTTTAAAATCAACAATCGTTTTTTGTTGTGTTTTTACCCACGTTAACATGATATCTTTTAAATTTGAGATAAAAAGTTGAATGGATGTTGGATCGATATTAACGAGTAATGGCCCGAAGTTTTTTAACGCATCGCATGCATACTTCATTTTTTCTTGAGCTTGTTCGATCGTTGTAATTGCATTTTTCATGGTGCTCAGATCGTTTTTTTGAACTTTCATTTGCACATCAAATGAATCATTAATCGATAGTGTGACTATCTTTAATAGTTCTTCTTGCATGACAAGTCTTGCCTGAGCCATAGTTACCGATGCTTGTACCACTTGATAGGAAAGAAGAAGCATATCAGCAATCGTAGCAATTTCTTGCGTTGAAAGTTGTTCAATGCATTTGTCTTGCCAGGTTGCAATACAAGGTTGTATCATAGCGTGATACTCAGCCATGTTTTGCGCAACACAGGTCAAGCTTATTGTTAATAAAAATATAATTTTAGATAGCAATTTCATGAATTTTGGTACTTGTCGCAGGGTTTTTAGGAGATGTTAAAGTAAAGTGATGAGGTAATAAATTGTAGGCTTGGTATGAAGCTTGATTGCCTTTAAGATCTGCAGTATACACCGTGATATTTCCACAGAGTTCAACAATGATTTGCCTGCAGGCACCGCAAGGAGTTCCATTGCTACTGGTTACAACAGCAAGAGCTTTAAAATTTCTATGGCCTTGAGAAAAGGCAGTAAAAATAGCATTTCTTTCTGCACACATAGTCAGACCATACACATCAGATTCTATATTGCAACCACCAAAAATTTTTCCATCATGAGTTAAAAGAGCTGCCCCAACTCTAAAATTAGAATGAGGAGCATGAGAAAATTGACGCATGTCGAGAGCTTTTTTGAATAATTTTTCCATAGCCATTCCTTAAAGAATTTCGAAATGAAGTATATCTTTAATAGTAAGATTTAGTTTATAGGTCTATTGATAAAAAGGCTACTGATTTTTGGTAATATTCAGATCGTATTTTTTATAAAAAAATTGAGATTGTTCATGACAGTTTTGATATAAAAAATTGAAAATACTTATAAATTTATGAAAATACCATGTTGGTGAAAATATTGTTTTGTATTACAATGAAAGCATGCAAAACAATATTTTATTCAAATGAAAATTATCACAAGGGATGGGAAATGATATTAGAGTCAGCGGAAAAAGATCAATTATATACGGCGTTAGCGCAAGCTCAAGTCGAGTTTCCGACGATTCGCGTTAATCGTAAAGCTTTTAAAAATGAGTATGCAGATTTGTATGCGATTTTAAAACCTGTTTATCCAGTTTTAAATAAATATGGACTATCGGTCCGACCATGGGCTGGCCAGGTTAATGGCGAGCAATGGATTGGAGCGCGTTTGATGCATAAATCGGGGCAGTTTGAAACGAATCTTTTTAAGTTTGAACCAGATCCTTGTAAAAACCCAAATGATCAACCGTCACATAAAAAGCAGGGCGCGTTGACTTATTTTAATCGCAATCACATCAAAGATATGCTTGGTGTTTTAATTTCTGACAATCCAGAAGATGATGATGGCCAAGGGCTGCATGTTTAATGCATTAGTTTTTTGAATAATAAAAAAAGAGCAACTTTTTACGGCTGCTCTTTAATTTTTTTAGACTATTTATTTTGAAGTTAGCCGCGCCAAAATAAAAGGAATTTTGATTTATAAAATTTTTATACTAGATTGTAAGTAGAATGCGTTATTTTTTATCTTTTAGTATAGGGAATTACAATGACTAAAAAATTAACACGACATGGTAATAGTTATGCATTAATTATTGATAAACCATTACTACAAACTTTAAAGATCTCAGAGCACACGGTTCTTAATCTTTCTATTGAAGATGGTGCTTTAATTATTAGACCAGTTCAAGTATCAACCAATAAGAAAGCATCTTCCATTAAAAAAATTGCACAAGAAATTATGGATGAATATGCTGATGTATTTGAAAAATTAGCGAAATGATCATGATTCATTTTCTTGAAATCGATGACATCATCATGCTTCACAAAGGTCTTATTGTAAAATTTGGTGGGTTAGCAGGTATTCGTGATAGAAAGTTGCTTGATTCTGCGTTAGCGTACCCACAATTTTTATCTGCTATGACTATGGAGCAGGATGTGCATGTTTTAGCAAGTGCATATTGCTATCATTTGATTGGTAATCACCCATTTGTTGATGGAAATAAACGGATTGGCGTTTTAGCCATGCTTACTTTTTTTAAAATAAATAAAGTTGATGTGCATGTTCAAAAAGATAAATTGTATGATTTAGCTATGGATATTGCAATGTCTAAAGTTTCAGAAGATGAGGTAGTCAAAATATTAAAGTCTATAATAATTTCATATGAAAAACCGCTGTAATAACTAGAGAAGCTAAAACTTGAATTATTTTAAGCCATCCATTTCAATTGTAAGAAATATAACAATAAAAAAGAGCAACTTTTTACGGTTGCTCTTTAATTTTTTTAGACTATTTATTTTGAAGTTAGCCGCGCCAAAATAAATAGTCTAATTAGAAAAGGCACTATCGCAAGATAATGCCTTTAAATTTTTATGGTCGGGGCGGCGAGACTCGAACTCACAACCCCTCGCTCCCAAAGCGAGTACGCTACCAATTGCGCCACGCCCCGACACATTTTAAAATCTTTGTTTATAAAAACGTATTGAATATTCGAAGAATATCAACAGATGCATTAATTATAAATAAATGCTTGAGAATATCAACCAAAAAATTGAATTTTTTTGGGGTGGGTTGTGGGGGTCGAACCCACGACCCTCAGAACCACAATCTGATGCTCTGCCAACTGAGCTAAACCCACCATATTATCAAGGCTTTATAATTATAATCCGTGTTCTAAAAAAAAGCAATCATAAAGCGTGTTTTAGCATGGTAAAGTTGTTTTAGAGGTGAAATGAGTTAAAAATAAGTGGTTGGAGGAAGAATGATTATATTATAGGAATAAGCGGGATTGTTAAAAATGTGAAATTTTTAACAATTTTGGTATACTTATACAGTTATATTACTTTAAGTTGCGACCTGAAATTTATTTAATTAAAGCCGACGCTTTTACATTAGTTCAATTGTCGGAAACAGGGGTAGCGGTGGCCACTAAGCACTAAAAATAGCGGATTAGTCCCGCCGGACTCCAGCTCCCCGGAGTTTTCATAGAAAACGTAGGGTAAAAAAATAGGTCACAACTTAAGTTCTTACTTGTTAGAAGGGGTGAAAAGTATGCAAGATATCATTACGATTGTTGGAGCTCGGGAACATAATTTAAAAAATGTGACGGTGAGTTTGCCAAAAAATAAATTAGTTGTTATCACAGGCCCTTCTGGGTCAGGAAAAAGTTCGTTAGCGCTTGATATTTTATATGTTGAGGGCAAACGTCGTTACATGGAATCATTATCATCCTACGCACGTCAATTTTTAGGAATTCCTAAAAAGCCAGATTTCGATCGTATTGATGGTTTGTGTCCATCGATTGCTATCGAACAAAAAACAGTTGGTTCAAATCCACGTTCTACCGTTGGAACCATTACAGAAATTTACGATTATTTTAGAATTTTATTTGCTCGCATTGGTATACCACATTGTACATCATGCGATAGCATCATTGATGCACAATCTTCAGTTGAAATTGCCGATGCGATTACGCATAAATTTGCAGGTCAGCAGGTAACAATTGCAGCTCCTGTGGTCATTGAGCGAAAAGGTGAATTTGTTCATGAGTTGGCAGAGTTTTTTAAGCAGGGTTATTATCGATTTGTGATTGATGGTAAACAGTATAAATTTAAAAACAGCGATGAGATCGCACAAATCAAATTAAAAAAGACGCACAAACATACCATTGATATTTTGATTGATAGTTTTACGGTTGAAGATCAAGATTCGTTAGCTCGTTTGCAAGAAGGTGTTCAGCGTAGTTTTTCGCTCGCAGAAGAAATGTGTAAAATTGTCGTTGATAGCGAAAGTTTTGTGTATTCCTCAAAAAGAATGTGTTTGCAATGTAATATTGCATGCCCTGAATTAGAGCCACGATTTTTCTCATTTAATTCACCGGTGGGAGCTTGTAGTAAATGCCATGGTCTTGGAGTTTACAATAAATATGATCAAAGTCAGACAGCTATGGATGGCTATGCATTGTGGATGGGTACTCATGTTATCACATGTGATCAATGCAACGGCATGCGTTTAAATAAACATGCGCTTGCAGTCAAAGTTGATGGTAAAAATATTTATCAATTATCTGATTTATCGATTGATCATCTTTTATTGTTTTTCAAAAATATTAGTTTGAATGAAAGTCAGGCAGAAATTTCTGGCGATTTACGCAAAGAAATTGTCAGCCGGTTACAATTTTTGGCTAATGTTGGGTTGCATTATCTTTCGCTGAATCGTACAGCACGGACATTATCTGGTGGCGAAGGGCAACGAATTCGTTTGGCTAAGCAAGTTGGATCGGCATTATCTGGAGTTTTGTATATTTTAGATGAGCCAAGTATTGGATTGCACCAACGAGATAACGATCGTTTAATTGTTACGATGCAATCGTTAAAAAATTTAGGTAATACTGTCGTTGTTGTTGAGCATGATATCGATACGATGCGTGTTGCAGATTATTTAATTGATATGGGGCCAGCAGCAGGGATTCATGGCGGTCAGGTTACCGCTTGTGGTACAGCGCAAGAATTAGAAAATAATCCCAATTCATTAACGGGTAAATATTTGAGTGGAGCATTGTCGATTCCAACACCAAAGCAACGTAGAAAACCAACAAAATGGTTAATGCTTGCGCATGCACGGGCAAATAATTTAAAAGATGTGACAGTGAAATTTCCGCTTGGTCTCATGTGTGGAATTTCTGGAGTTTCTGGTTCTGGAAAAAGTAGTTTGATTTTCCAGGAGCTTGTTCCAGGTCTTGAACGTGAAATGAATCGAAAATATAAACAAGACGAATTGTCAGATCTGCAAGGCGTTGATCAGATCAAGAATTTAGTTCAAATTGATCAAAGCCCGATTGGTAAAACATCACGATCAAATCCAGGAACTTACATCGGTGTGTTTGATGAAATTCGTAAGTTTTTTGCAGCTGTGCCAGAAAGTAAAGCTCGCGGGTATGAAGTTGGCCAATTTAGTTTTAATCGTCCTCAAGGTCGTTGTTATGAATGTTCTGGCGATGGTGTGATTAATGTTTCTATGCATTTTTTACCTGATGTTGTGATGGTGTGCAAGGTTTGTAAGGGCAAACGATACAATCAAGAGACGTTGCAGATTTTATATAAAGGTAAAACTATAGCAGATGTTTTAGATATGACTGCGCTCGAAGCTTTAGAATTTTTTGCGGCACATAAAATTTTAGCGAAAAAATTACAGATTTTATGTGATGTGGGTCTTGATTATATTAAAATTGGTCAAGCTTCAACGACGTTATCTGGTGGCGAAGCTCAACGCATCAAGCTGGTCAATGAGCTTGCAAAGCGTGATAGCGATACCTTGTACATTTTAGATGAGCCAACAACAGGTTTGCATAGCCACGACATTGTTAAATTATTAGTGGTGCTCGATCGATTAATTGCAAAAGGTAATTCAATTATTGTGATTGAGCATAATCTCGATGTTTTAAAAACGGTTGATTACTTGATCGATTTAGGGCCAGATGGTGGAGATCAAGGTGGGACTATTGTAGCTTTTGGGACTCCTGAGCAAGTTGCATCTGAGCCTGCAAGTTATACTGGTCAATATTTGAAAAAATGTCTATAAATAATTACTATCTGAATAGTATGATTAGATCGGTTGATTGTGTGAGTTTTTGTATATTATTTTTTTAAATAATATATACTTATTTCTGTATTGTTAATGGAAGATGAGTATAAAAAGGGACAATGTAATCGCAAGCGCAGAGGTATATTTACATTGTTTTATTCAAGGATTGCGATGAAAAAATTGTTTTATTTGTTTGCGTGTTTGTGTGGTTTTTCTGTAGAAGCAAGTGCTGCAAAATCTTTTGTAGCAGCTCAATCTTTAGGAAAAAGAAAAATTGTTATGATTGAAAATGCGAAGGAAGAAGATTATTTTCATTCTAATTTCTTCTCTTTAGAATCAGAATCATATGATTCACCGGTAAAGCAAAATTGTGGGGCTTGTCCTGTAAGTCCAATAAGTCCAGTAAGAACTAAAGAAATGAGATGTATAACTCCTGAGTTCGATCGCCATCCAACTCCTGAGCTTGGAAGTCCAACACCAAAATAAATTCTATTTTTGTTTATAAAAAAGAGAGGTATATAAATTTGTATACCTCTCTTTTTTATGCATGTTTATATCTTTTATTGAGCAGATTCCTCTTCGTTTTCATTTGATGAAGATTCTTCTTGTGCGATTTCATTTGCAGGAGTTTCATCAGAATTTTCAGATTCGGCTTGTTGGTTATTTTCTTCTGGAGCAACTTCTGCTATAGCTTCTTGATTTTGGTTTTCTGGCATTGCCTGTTCTTCTGAAGATTCATTGTTATCTTGGGCTTGATCAAATTGTTCAGTATTTTCTGTGATCTGTGAAGCATTGTCGTTATTTTCTACTGCAGTATCATTTTGATCATTATTTTCTTGAGATAGTTCTGGAGCTTGATTAAAGTCAGAACTATCAGATTTATTTTCGACTACAGGTTCTGTTGGTGACATAACAGTTATATGTTTATGTTCTTTTGGATAAATTTGATCAACAAATTCTACAGCTAATTGCGTCATTTTATCTTTTGGAAAGTTTTTAACGATGAAGTTTTTAAAATAAACAAAATTGTTAAAAAGTTGATCCATAGAAGCCATGCTTAATAAAGAATTAGATTTATTATCTTCATTATTAATTTTTTGTAATTGTTGTAAAATTTCATCTTGATCTGTTGGTATAGATTCTTTATCTTGAGCTATTTGATCATCTGGTTCTTGATCGGCATTGTTAGCCTCATCATTTGTATTTTCTGATGCGACATCTTTTTTGTCATCTTCTTTAGTAGATTGGTCTGCAGGGCTTTGAGCTTGAGTTGCAGCCGCAGTTGAAGCATTATTTGTTGTTGTAGGGACTCCACTATTAGGAGCGGCAGCATATTGTTGACCAGAATTATCAGCAGCAGGAGTTTGCGTTGGAGTTGTCGATGTTGTTGGTTCTGTTGAAGGTGTAGATGATCCTCCACTGTCACCGCTACTATCACCACTGTTTTGACTTGCTTCACCCATCATTGCAGCTGCACCCATGCCAGAAGCACTAGAAGGTTGATTGTTTTTGTTTGCTACAACAGCGCCGCCAGCAGCTTTAGAATGACTGGTTGCTCCGCTACTAGCTCTTGAGCTTGTATTTGCACTCATTGTATGAGTTATTCCGCTACTAGATCGAGCTCCTGCGCTAGCACCAGCTGGTCGTGCTGTTAGGTAAGATAGTTGCGTGGTTATCAGAATCGTAAGCAAAATTGATATTTTTTGTATAATTTTCATGTTTAATCTCCATATTGAAAAATTAATAAATCTATTTCAATTAAAATTGTATCAAACTGAAAACATTGAAATCAATGGTTTGCTAAAAATATTATGATAAAAAGAAAAGGGATGCTGATTGACATCCCTTTGCAAGACTATAAAAATATCTAAATTTATGCAGCTGTATTTGATCCAGTGATATTATTGCATCGTGAATCGGTTGGATTATCGATACAGTATGCTTGCCATGCATTATAAAGATTTTGAGCATTTTCTTGTTGTTGCTGTTCTTGTTGGTTGTTTTGATGTGCTGATCCTGCAGCAAAACCTTTAGCTACTTGCTGTTGATTTTTTTTATTGCGATGATGATTGTGATGTGATCCATCATTATTATTGCGATCAAATTGAATAATAACATCTGAATTTTCTGATGATTCGTTCATGACATCGCTTTTATTGTGATGATGTTTTCTGTTTGGTTTTTTACTTTTTACTTGTTTTGATTTTTTTGGCTTCTTTTTTGATTTTTTGTCTTTTTTTGGCATAACATCACTTTTATTGTGATGATGCTTTCTATTTGGGTTTTCACTTGCTTGTAATAATGATTGGCAGCTCATCATAAAAATGAACGCAAGCATAAAGATTGCTTTGATATTTTTCATCGAAAATCTCCTTTTTACCTAAGAAAAAATAACTTTGATATTTTTCTATCATCTTTTTAAACATGAAATCAATAGTTGTTCTAAGATTTTTGTTCTGTAGTAAGTTGGAATAAGTTTGATACACCGGCAATTTCGTTTTCACTTCATTGCCGGAATCAAGTGTGGCGGCGGCCACTATACGCTTATTAAAAGGCGAATAAGTCCCGCCGGACTCAAGATTCCCGAAGATTTCATAGAAATCGTAGGGTGTATTATTTGTGCAAAGCTAAAGCTGACTGGCTATATAATTGCCAGCCGATATCCTTTTTTATATACTTACTTGTATCTAAAAGCCTTTTAAATTCCTGGATTTTCATGGATATTTCTTCAATGTCAGGGTTGACGCCGCTGATGCAACAATATTTTGATTTGCGTTCTCAATTTCATGATGCAATTTTGTTGTTTCAGGTCGGTGATTTTTACGAACTTTTTTTTGATGATGCGCAAAAGGTATCATCATTTCTTGGTATTGCCTTGACTAAACGAGGGACTTTTCAGGGGCAACCAATTCCGCTGTGTGGTTTTCCTGTACATGTTTTAGATCATTATGTTGCTAAGTTGGTACGAGGTGGTTTTAAAGTTGCTTTATGCCAGCAATTAGAGCAAGCCGTTACGGGTAAAATGGTACCTCGAGGGGTAACGCAGGTTTTTACTCCAGGTACTTTAACTTCAGAAACATTGTTGGATGCAAAGTCTGCATCATACCTTTTTTCATTTTTCCCCATGAAGGATGCTTGGGGACTATTATTTTCAGAATTATTAACTTGCCAGTTGCATGCAACGGTTTTGCCAGTTCATGGTGAACGGTCGTTAGAAACTGAGTTGTTTCGATTTTTACCTGATGAAGTTTTGTTGCAAGCTCAGGCTGGAACAGGTAAGTTTGAAGATTTTTTTCGGCAACGAGGTTTTTTTACAACAAAACATGCGATTGTATCAGAGCAAGATAATTTTATAACCGTTAATGATTGGGCTCAGCAACAATTTTCGCAAAGTTCACAGAATCAATTACAGCAACATCCGGCGTTGCACCATGCTTTGGCTTTATGGCATTCTTATCTAACTAAAAATCAAAAAGATGCTTTATCGCAATTTAAAGAAATTAATTTTTATAGCCCAGATCAGTTTTTATTGCTTGATGGCGCAACTCAGAAAAATTTAGATATTGTTGTTAATGGGTTTGACGGATCGAAAAAAAATAGTTTAGTTGCTTGTATGGATCGTGCGGTAACACCCATGGGATCGCGTATGATTCGTCGTTGGTTATTACGACCACTTGTTGATATTGATGCAATTATGCATCGTCAACAGGTTGTTTCTTTTTTTGTAGCTCGTCCTTCTATGTTATCGACTTGCAAAAATTTATTGGAACAGTTTGGAGATTTGCAGCGAATTGTAGGGCGAATTGCTTTGCAAAAAGCTGGCATTAAAGATTATATGCATCTTGGACGAATTGCAGGATTATTGCCAGAGTTACGAGAATTATTAGAACAATGTCCGGTCGTTATTTTGCAGCAAGTATTAGCTGATTGCGTCGATGTATCAAAATTACATGCATTATTGATGAGCGCATGCAATGATGATGAATTACAGGTTGATTGGATTATCAAAAAAGGTTTTGATGAGCATTTGGATTATTTGCGTGATTGTATTGCCTTAACGGATCAAAAATTAATTGAGTTAGAGGCTGCAGAGCAAAAACGAACAGGAATTAACAGTTTAAAAATTAGACAAAATAATGTTCAAGGTTTTTATATCGAAGTAACGAAAGTTCATTCAGAACATATTCCAGCAGATTATATTCGTCAACAAACACTTGTTGGGCGTGAACGTTACACGATGCCGATTTTGCAACAGATGCAAGCGCAAGCGCTTCAAGCTCAAGTAACGATCGAAGCTTATGAAAAAGAATTGTTTGTTCAGGTCAAAGAGCAGGTAGCTCAATATATAACCCCATTGCGTAAAATTGCAGAGTCGATTGCGGTAACAGATGCGCTGATTGGTTTTTCTTTGGTAGCTTATGAAAATGGGTATGTTTGTCCGCAATTTAATCATAATCGAGATATTATTATTCGTGATGGCAAGCATCCTGTGATCGCAGCGCAGCTACAACATCAATTTATTGCAAACGATACGAATTTGACGGACCAAGAATCGTTATGGATTGTTACCGGTCCTAACATGGGTGGTAAATCTACCTATTTGCGACAAGTTGCTCTTATTTGTATTTTGGCTCAAACAGGATCATTTGTTCCCGCTCGCGGGGCATCGTTGCCTATTTTAGATCGTGTTTTTACACGAATTGGTGCAGGGGATAATCTGGCAGAAGGGAAGAGTACCTTTTTAGTTGAGATGGAAGAAACGGCTCAAATTTGTTTGCAAGCAACACCGCGAAGTTTAGTGATTTTAGATGAAGTTGGGAGAGGGACAAGCACCTTTGATGGATTAGCACTTGCGCAGGCAGTTGTCGAATATTTGTATGAACAGGTTCAAGCCCGTTGTTTATTTGCGACTCATTATCATGAATTGACGTATCTGCAGGATCATTTTGATGGTATTGTAACCTATTATGCTGATAGTAAAAAAACTGAGCAAGGTATTTTGTTTTTACATAAAATTGTTAAGGGTGTTGCACGCCAAAGTTTTGGTCTTGAAGTTGCAAAAATTGCCAAGTTGCCATCATCAGTATTGTTACGAGCGCAAGGATTAGTACATCAATTCGAGCAAAAAGAAAATCAGCAGGCGCAATTGACATTTTTGCCCGCTCAAAAAATAATAGAAAATGATCATGAGTTATGGAAGCAGAAATATCAAGATTTATTGATTCAGTCGATCGATCATCAAAGATTAATCAAAGCATTGCAGGCTATTGATTGTAATTCTTTATCTCCAAAACAAGCTTTTGATATTTTGTGGGACTTGCAACAAAAATTACATGGAAATATATTGTAGTTAAGGGCAGGATTTAACAAAATATTTCTTATTGTAAAACGATCTATTGTTGCGTATACTATTAAGACAGATTGTATTAATTTTCAATATAAGAGTTAGTTTTTTATGAATTGCAACAAAATAATAGTCAGCTTGTTTTTGTTTGCTTTTGCTCCTGCGGTTATGGGTATGGATAGAAAAAAATTTAATTCACCAGATACTATTGCAAGGACTTTTTCTTGCGAGTACCCAAGTCAAGGTGTTTTACTTGTTCCAAAAGTTGTACAACAAGGCACATTAGAACAAGAATTAGCGCAGCAAGCGCAATTATCGCAACAAAAATATCCACGAAAAGTACAAGAAGGTGTTTTGCTTATGCCTCAAGTTTTAAGAGAGAGAGCTGCAGCACAAGAATTTTATAAGCGTAAAAATGCTGGTGCGTTTGATCAAGAATTATCAAAAATTATTGATGCTTTTAAGTCTGAAGAGCGTAAAAAATATTGGAATACCGTGCGCGTATCTCAAAAATATCAACCAAAGAATCATAAGAAAAATGATGATGATGCAAGTGATTGTTGGCGATTATTTTTAGAATGTTTTGGAATGAAATAATGATGAAAATTAATAATATAGTAGTAATCGCTATTTTAATGCATCTAAGTGGATTCGTTTTTGGTATGGATCATGGTGATCTTTGTATGTCTGCATTGTATTATAAAAAAGTTACCGTAGAAAAATATGAAGGTTTAAGTCATAAACCTTTTGCAGAATCAGGTAAAAAAGTAGAATTTTTTGTTATTCGTGGTGAATTGTATTATTCAGTAAAAAGTGTATCAAGTGTTGAATTTGAAAAATTAAAATCTCAAAGATAATAATTAAAAAGAAAGTGATTATGAAATTTAATAGATTAGTTTTTAGTTTGTTCGTGGTGAGTAGGGTTTTTGGTTCTGAAGAATCACAGATTGACTCTATGAAAAATATAGTTTCTGCGATCTCAATAGTAACAGCTTTTTCTATGACAAATTTAGAGACGAAAGAAGTTGCTCAAGCAACAGCAGTTGATCCTATGACGTTACCTGGTGGATTTGCATCACCAAAAAAAGTGTGTCAAAAAGCAAGGGCTTGTCAATTGCATAAAGAAGTTATGATTCTATATAATAATTCTAGTGATATAGGTCGTTATAATCCAATACAGGTTTCTGAAAATAATGAAGTTAAAGATCCTAAGGCGTTGAAAGAAATTCAAGATCTTGCTGAAAGAATAACTTTAAGAGATAAAGTTGGAAATGTAATATATCCTCTAATTAATCCTAAAACAAATAAATTATATTTACCTTTGATGCAAGAAGGTAATGAATGTCCTGATTATGTATTAGCTAAAGAAATTATAGCACCACGTGACAATGCTAATCCGGTTGGACGAGTAGGGTTAGTAAAAGAGTTTGATCTGAAGAAATTTGATCAGATGAAAAAGGATGGTTTGATTTGTGGTAAATGTAAAACAACACGTAAACCTTCTATTCCGCAGAAGAGTCATATTGAGCTTGGTCTAGTTTATTCATGCAATCATAAATCAGGAAAGTAATTATGAATTTTACTATAAAATTATTGAACGTATTACTTTTAAGTTTTTCTATTTTTGCTCAAGATCCTGCACAAACTACACAAGCAACGGAAATTGAACAAAGTGTAACAACTGAAGTTGCTGCACCGCACGTTCATACTTGTTCATGCGGACCAACTGAACATTGGTTTCATAAAGCTTGTGTGAAAAATTATAACAAGTTATTTCCTCTTGTTGGTTTGCCAGAAAATTTTGATACCGAAGGGCTTTCTACAAATATTTTGCAAGCTATCGAAATGTTAGCGCAAGATATTTGTTTTGTTGCTCAAGATGGCATGGCAATTGTTCCAGAACTCAATGCTAAGGGCAAATTGGTTTTAAAAATGGGTAAAAATCAAGATTATGTTTTGTGTAAAGAAATTTTAAAACAAGTTGATGTGCAATCGACATTGACTGCGCAAGAATTGTATCAAGAATGGTCTGATATTTTGCGTGATATGAAATCGGCACAATAAAATTTTAGAATTTTAAAAAAATTAAAGCGGCATATAGTTGTAACTATATGCCGCTTTTTCATGTTCATGTTATATTAGTTTAATTATTTTCTTCTTGATTATCATCATCGTCAACCTCATCTTGGTTGCCAGAATTTATATCTTCATCAGTATGATCTGGCTTATCTTTTTTATCTTTAGTTCCATACAAATATATAATTTCTTCTGTTTTTGGATGCGTAAAATATCCAAGATAATGAGACTGTTTTTCTGGTATCAATTTTTTTTCTTCAATCACATTACTGTAAGAATCATCTGCAATAAAAGCAGATGCAGCTTTACTATGCAAAGAAACATCTTCTACAAAAATATCTTGTGCAGGCCAATATTGTCCAGATGGTTTATTGTTATCTTCGTCATCTTGCGTTATAAAAAATATGATGTTGTCAGGTTGAGATTCTTTTGTTATTGAAGAATCTTTTTTTACATCATCAATTTTTTGATCAACAAATTCTTCTTTCTTCTTAGAGGAATTGAGAGTAACTTTTTCATCAGATTTATCATCAGCTTGTTGTGTAACATGCACGTAAACTGATGATGCGATCAATATTGAAAACAAAATAAATTGTAATTGTTTCATGTTTTTATTTTATTCCCCATCGCCATAATCTTTTTTGATTGCAATCATAGTGATGACATCGCCATCAGGGCTATTGTCAACTGGATCTTGGTTTTTTTTATTTCCATATAAATAATATTCTATGTTTGTTGTTGGATTAATGTATGAACCAAGAAATTCTTTATGTTTTCTTAATTGTTTTTTTGATTTTTGATTGAGTTGGCTTTTTTTAATGCACACAATGTTTTTATATTCTATGTCTTGAATATAAGCTTTGCTTGGATATTGTTTATTACCAGCCCAATATCTTCCTGTTATTGCATTTTCTGCGTCAAATAATATTGGTGAAAATGTGTATGGATTTGCTCCCATAATTTGTTGTTTTGGTGATTTAGCAGAAATCTGAGAGATTGATAAAAATGCACAAGATGTGAGCAATGATGCAAATAATATTTTTTTGTATCTGTTTTTCATAGTTTATCCTTTGAGTAGAAAGCTTATTTTTTCATACTTTTTATGGCATAAATATTTTTTTATTTCAATTATTTATTCTAATACACTTAAGTTTCGATCTATTATTTTCACCCTACGTTTTCTACCCTCCTACGCTAAAGTTTCGGCGGGCAAGGCGAAAACTCCGGGATTCATGAGTCCGGCGGGACTAATGCGCTCGTCTTAAAAAGCTTAGTGAGGCGCAGCCCACCCTTGATCCCGAAAAATAAGCGTATGCGAATTTTTCGGCCAAGTTATATTTTATTCTTATAACTTTTATTGGCTGACAATCGTAACAGCAGTCGGGCCTGTAACACCAACAACTCGTGGGTCTGGGAAAACTGTTGATAGATATTGTCCAAGTAGGGTATACACTGTTGTATCATTTGGTTTCATAAAAGTACCTATTGGCACAAGATAATCATCATCGAATAATTTTTTTATTTCTGGACTCTGATTAAACAAATCTTCTTTATCGGTATAACTGACATAATTTGAATCACCCACGGTATTAAGCTTTTTAGAATCTATGGCAACAACATTAATATATTGGCTGTTACCAATTCGAGCTTTACCAGGATAGGTGATCGTTTTATCAGGATCAGTGACCGTCCAAAAATAACCTTTAACATCTTTATTATCATCATCACCAGTTACAGGATCTTCGTTTGGTGTAAATAAAATAGGCTTTACGTGATCAAATTTATGATCTACTTCTGGTGTGTTATATCCAGGAGAATCTTTGTATGTAGGATAACTGATTGTTGTATCGGCAGTCCCTTGTAGAAGTTGATTCATAATTATCGTCAATAGTATGCAAGCTTTTAGAGTATGCTTCATGCTTTTCTCCTTTTTCGTTATGGCCCTGAGAAGTTTTTTATTGTTGAGGTTTAAGGTTGCCATATAATTCAGTAGTTTTTACGACGTTTGAACAAATTTTTGGTATTCCTTTGCTGCACAGTGGCGTCGAAGTGAAAGATCCAATTAAAACTGGTTGGTACATCGGACGAACTGTGTCTGATGTCATTGATGGTAGAAGGCCTTCTACAACATTTTCAAACATATAAACTTGTGGATTTATTCCTGAAGGATCTTGAATTGTTGCTACGCCGCTGTTGCTTAAATAGCTCCCTACAAGTTTTTTCCCACTAAATTGTTTTGCAGCTTTAAATTTTACGGGTGAATAAGTTGCTAGATCTTCATCTGCTGATTCTTCATTTGATAGTATGGGTTGAGCTGTTTTTGAAATTTCTACAGCTTGTTGAGTTGTATCACTATTAGGTGATCCGAATACATAGTTTGTTGCAGGCATGCCAAATCGATTGGTTTTATCACTAAAATATCCAATTTTAACTAAATTAAGTTTGTTGTTTTGAAGCCATGGGTTTGGATCTTCTACAATCATATGAAATGAATAGATGGTATCACCATCAGTAATTTTTGCAGTTTTACCTCTTTTTTTATAGACTCCCTGAGCTTGAAATCCACCAAAAGCTGTATCAGGTATAAATTGTATAGAATTTACATTTTTCTTTTTACTTGGTTTAAAAACAGTATCGGTATTTGCTATTGTTGGAAAATTCAGCATAGCAAGTAAGATAGTCAGTGTTGTGATTGTTGTTTTTTTGATCATTTTTTTATCCTTCCTTTTTGGTTAATTTTTAATTTTTCTTATTCATCTTGCGAATTGTAAGTTTGGGTGGGTTTATTTGCATTCTTTTTTTCATAATTATTTTGATTTGCAGGATCATTGAGTTGTCCAAAAAAGTAATAGGTATTAATATCACTGGCATCTTCTGATGGAATATTAGCTGATCCAATCATTTGATATTCTTTCCCTTGTTTATCGACATATTTTGCCTTTGGATTGAGTGTAGGTGTTGTGACCGTTCCATCGATAATAACGACATTATTGTAGCTGTGTAAGGGAGTTTTTGCTGTTTTATTGATAACATCGTAGATTCCATTGTCTAAACTACCATCAGCAGGCTGAAAATATTGTTGATTTGGGCTACCAGGATAGTTATAATTTTGTCCTGATCCGCCAGGATAGTTGTTTGGATAGGGGTTTGCAATAATATAACTTTCCATAGATATACGATTATTCGTATCGATGTAACTTCTTGGAGCGCCTTGCCCGCCGCCATAATATTTTTGTATGTCACCAGTAAAATTACCTGTAAAATCGTCTGTATAGCAATAACTTGCTATGATCAGGATAGATAGAATTGTTGCGACTTTACGTACATTTTTCACTGATTTGCCCAATACCCATAGAAAACTTTATATATATTAATCTATTAAGATCGTATCATATTGAAAACTTTGAATGCAACAATTTGTCGAGAAAGATTATGATGTTAAGATAATTTTATAAACTTTTACCCTTCCCTCTTTGCCAAGGCTTCGCCGGACTTACGACATTTTCTTCGAAAATTCCGGGGATTGAAGAGGCCGGCGGGCCTAATCCGCTTATTTAAAAAGCTTTGTGAGGCGCAGCCCACCACGATTCCGACGATGAAGTGGATACGAAATCGTCGGCATAATTATTTTAATGAAAGATGTTGTAAGTAGGCTTTTTATTATTAAGAATATAGATGAGCTTTGTGATTGAATGCTGGACATCGTTGCGATCTCTTGTTAGAATAGGAATATAATTAATTGGCAAAGTTCGGAGTTTAAAGGTTTTTCATGGAACATAAAGATACATTCTCTCGTTATGCTATTTTTCAAGATGGCGGCAATCAATACCAAGGTATTGAAGGTAAAACAATTTCAATTCAAAAAGTTGAAGGCGAAGCTGGCGATAAAATTGAATTTAAAGAAGTTTTATTGCGAAAATTAGATGAAGTTGTTGAAATTGGACAACCATTTGTTAAGGGAGCTGTTGTTATAGCTTCTATCGTTAAACAAATGAAAGGTCCTAAAGTGATCGTTTATCATTTTAGACGTCGTAAAAAGAGCCGTGTAAAAAATGGTCATCGTCAACAATTGACAATTATTCGTGTAGAATCTCTTTAATTAAAGATTTTTCTCAAGAATTTAAAAAAGCCGTACAGCAATGTGCGGCTTTTTTGTTTTTTTAAAAAAATAAGACTTCACTTAAAAAAGCAAAGTCTTATTTTTTGTTATGAAATTAAAATTACAAATGCAGTAATTCGCCAATAGTTTTACTATTACCAGAGACCGTTAAAAGATCGTCTTCAGCGATGATATAATTTTTATCAACCGATTTATAACCATCATTTTTTTTCACCGCAAAGCAGCTGATACCATATTTATCGTATAACATTGTTTCTGCAATTGTTTTACCAATAAATTTAGCCGGTGTTGCAATAAGTCCGATTGAAAGATTTGCATCAAGGCGTGCAAGGTTGGTGAAAGGATAGCTGAGAGTGTCAGCAAGTTCGATAGCAGTTTCTTCTTCTGGGCAGATGATTTGATCAACGCCGATGAGTTTAAATATCTCTTTTTGAACTTGGCCTGTTGCGCGTGCGATTACTTTATATTTTTTGGATCGTTTTTTTAAGATTGCAGCGATCAATATTGATTCTGCAAAATTTTCACCGATAGCAATGATGATAACATCCATCTCATCAACGCCAATTGCTTCCAGTGTTGGTTCATCATGCACCGTGACGCAAATTGCTTGAGCGGTATAATTTTTGATGCTTGCAATATTTGATTGCAGGGTATCGACAGCTAAAACTTCAGCATCGTTTTCGTACAATGTTTTAACAATTTGTTGTCCAAATCGACCAAGGCCGATAACGCAAAATTTCATATTTTTCCTATTCTTTTTTGCCGGCAATTCCGTTTGCACTCCATTGCCGGAATCATGGAGGGCTGGCGGCCCTTATTCGCCTTTTTATAAAGGGTTGCAAGGCGTAGCCTGCTTCTGATTCCGACGGCTGGAAGGGAATGCGATGTCGTCGGCGGCTTTATATTTAATTTAGTATTTTATATGTTTTAATTTTTATTTCTTGTCCGTCTAAACTTTCTTGCCCGTTGCTACGCCCGCCGTAGCTTTATGCGAAGGCTGGGTAGATTTATCGTAGGAGGAATGTGCAGGCTGGGCTAGCCTAAAATAACTCGTTCTTCTGGGTAAGAAAAATCTGCAGCATCAGATGGTTTTCGCATTCCAATAATAAGAGCAAGCGCTCCAATTCGTCCAATAATCATGGTTATGATAATAAATATTTTTCCTGAAAAAGTAAGCGCTTTCGTTAATCCTAGTGATATGCCATTGTTAGAAAATGCTGAAATTGTTTCGAATAAAATGTTTAAAAATTCATGATTTTGTTCTGAGATTAATAAACAAAATGTTATCATTAAAATCCATGAACAAGCAAGTCCAATTATTGCCATTGCTTTATAGACTTGATCTCGCGCTATTCGTCTACCATTAATTTCTACATGAGATCTACCATTTATAGTAGCTCGCATTATCGATAAAAATATTGCAAATGCACTGGTTTTGATACCACCACCAGTTGATGATGGAGCAGATCCAATAAATGTTGTCATAGCAAGTAATAAAATAGTTGCCGGTTGTGCAAGATTTATTGCAATAGATAGATAGCCGCAACTTTTTGCTGAAATTCCTACGAATATGACATTTAAGAAAGTTTGTAGAGGTGTTAGTTCATGTAAGGTATTTTGTCGTTCGAGTAACCAAAATAATATTGATGTTACGGCCGCTGTGATAAAAAATGTTTTTAATACTAAGTGAGTATGCCATGATATTTTATGATAAGAATCTTTATTATTCCAATTTTTTATTATTTGTGAAAACTCGTGCCATGTAACAAATCCAAGGCTTCCTAAAAGAATAAGTATGGTAGTTGTGATGAGCATTAAACTATTGGTATTATATGCAAGTGTATCATTTTTAAATAAAGAAATTCCTACGTTGCAAAATGAAGATACGGAATGAAAGATTGATAAAAATATTGCTTGAGATAATGAATAATCATTTTCAAGAACAAAAAATATAGCTATAGCTCCAACTAATTCGCAAATTAATGTAAGTTTGATGATAAAAATTAATATTCGTTTGGTATCTTTAAAACTTTGAATTGATAATATTTCACTTGCAAGAATTTGTGTGTAGAGACCAAAATCTATAAATAATGACATGATAAAAAGGCTCATGGTCATGAGTCCAAGTCCACCAATTTGCATCATGATAAGCATGACGAATTGACCAATATTTGTAAAATCATGAAAAGAGACAGGGGTTAAACCAGTTACGGTAAGCAATGATGTTGCGATGAAAAAAAGATCTATTAATTTAATTGATGCATGTTGACACGCGGGTAGAGATAAAATTAATGTTCCTACAAAAATCATACATACAAATGATAAAAATATTGTAAGACTTGGATGTTCTTTAATAAAATTGTTTATTGTTTTGATAATCATACTACAATCCTTTTATATTTTATTATATATAGCAAAATTCATTGAGTTTAATAAAAATACAGCCTACGTGCTAAAAGCACTCCGGCGAACCTGGTGGCGGCGGCCACAAATCGCTAAGTAAGGTGAAATACATTATCCTAAGATAGTGCATTAGTCCCGCCGGACTCCCTGTGGTTCCCGAAGATTGCATAGCAATCGTAGGGCATAAAAAGTCTATTATTTAATAAATATTACATAAAAAAGCGATACATCTAGGTACTCTAGACATATCGCTTATATTTTTTTAAGACTTTGTAATATTATGTTGGGTTAGATACGATAAAATCTCACTGATTGCAATCCGTTCTTGCTTGCCGCTATCACGATCGCGAATCGTTACTGCGTTATCAACTTGCGATTCAAAATCGTAGGTAATACAAAATGGAGTTCCGATTTCATCTTGTCTGCGGTATCGTTTACCAATTGATCCTGAGACATCAAATTGCATGCTTGGTATTGATTTTCGTAACTCTTTAAATAATACTTGAGCCGGCTCTTCTAATTTTTTTGTTAATGGAAAAACAGCAAGTTTGATTGGTGCAATATTTGGTGCAAATTTTAAAACAACACGAGTTTCGCCATCCATTTCATCTTCGTAATACGCATCAAATAAAACTGTTAAAAACAAGCGATCAACACCAACTGAAGTTTCTACCACAACAGGTGTTGAAGATGTTTTTGTTTCTTCATCAAAAACTGCAAGATCTTTACCAGAGAATTTTGCATGTTGTGTTAAATCAAATGTGCCGCGATGAGCAATACCTTCTAACTCTTTAAACCCAAACGAAAACTCGTATTCGATATCGGTACAGCAGACGCTGTAATGAGATAGTTCATCTTTACCATGGGGATGAAAACGGATTTTATCCATGTTCAAGCCGATACTTTGATAAAACTCACGGCGTTTTGCAAGCCAGAATTCAAACATCTGCATCGAAGATTCTTGTGTGCAGAACCATTCTAATTCCATTTGTTCAAATTCACGCAGTCTAAATAAAAACTGTTTTGGTGTGATTTCGTTACGGAAAGATTTACCGATTTGCGTAATACCAAACGGCAATTTTGCACGATTGGTTGTCATCATATTTTTAAAGTTAATAAAAATAGTTTGAGCTGTTTCTGGTCGCAAATAAGCAAAAGATGATCCGTCAGCAACTGCGCCAACTTCTGTTTTAAACATTAAATTAAAGTTGCGAACTTCGGTCCAATTTTTTATACCGCAATCAGGACAACATTTATTAACATCGATGCTGCCATCATCGGCGCGAAATCTTTTTTTGCAATTTTTACAATCGATCATTGGGTCATGGAAATTTGCAATGTGGCCTGATGCTTCCCACATACGATCAACACCAAGTAATGAACCTTCGAGTGTATAAATTTCTCCAAGATCATTTTCTATAGATTTTTTCCAAGCTTGTTTAATATTTTCACGAAGTAAAAATCCAAGATGTCCAAAATCATAGACTCCTTGTAAACCGCCATAAATTTCTGCTGTTTGAAAGACAAAGCCTCTGCGTTTACACAGCGATATGATTTTATCTAACGATGCTTGCGTTGATTTTTTTTCCATCATGTACCTTTAAAAATATTAATATGCTTCATAGAATATAGCTTATTAGCAATAATTTTTGCCCTACGTTTTCTATGAAAACTTCGGGGCTTGTGAGTCCGGCGGGACTAATGCGCTATCTTACGATAGTGTATTTCGCTTTTAAAAAACGGGATTAGGGCCCGCGCCCTCGCTGTTTCCGGAGATGAAGCGATAGCGGAATCGTAGGTTTTAGATTAATTTTTTATATAAATTACCATAGGATATCATTTTACAATGCCTTATGATTTACAGCAATTAAATTGTTAAAGTCAGATTGAAATTCAAGGTAATTTGAGCTGGTCATTTTGAGCATTTGGCGGTATCTTTAATTGCAAATAATGAGAATTTTCAATTAAAAAGGAATGAACATGAAATTTACTCACATTACGTTTGCGACATTGTTGTTAGTGGTGGCTTTGTTTTTTGCGACGACAGAATATTTTTTGTATCAAGATCAGCAAGATGTTAAATTTTTATGTATGAATTTAGCAAATAAAGTTCAGGATCTAGAGGTTCAAAATATAGAACTTTTACGAGGCGGCGGACAATCAGGAGGTTGCCCAGTTCCCGTGATATCAACAGCAACATCTGCTCAACTCTGGGCAAGTTTACAAAAACAGATTCAAAATACCGTTGTGCAATTATTTGTGCAATCAGCAAGTTTTAATTGGTTAGAGCCTTACAAAGTGCCTCATACAGGTGCAAGTTATGGAACAGGATTTTTTATTAATGAAGAAGGTGAAATTCTTACGAATGCTCACGTTGTTAATCAATCAGTGATCATTCACGTGCAAATTCCATCATTTGGTAAATATCAGTTCGAAGCTGATTTAGTTGGCATTATGCCAGAAAAAGATTTTGCTCTTTTAAAAATTCGACCAGAAGGATTAGCTTTAATTCGATCAACGCTTGGTAAAATTCCCTATTTACCGCTTGGTGATTCTGATTTTGTTCGTCGTGGTGATGAGGTTATGGCGCTTGGTTATCCGTTAGGCCAACAATCATTAAAGAGTACAACAGGTGTGATTAGCGGTCGAGAAAGTGGTATGATTCAGATGAGCGCTGCAATTAATCCAGGAAACTCTGGCGGTCCATCAATTAATGCTCAAGGGCAAGTTGTTGGTATTAATACATCGATGATTCAAAATGCTCAGAATATTGGTTACATCATTCAAATTAACGATGTCAAAGTATTTTTAAATGAACTGCGATCAGAACGATTGGTGCGTAAACCATATTTAGGTATTTTACAATCGATGGCGACAGATGATTTAGTCAAAGCTCTTGGTAATCCATTACCTGGCGGTGTTTACATTGTCGAAGTGCTTGCCGATAGTCCGCTCAAAGGAAAATTAGAGTCTGGCGACATGATTTATGAGATTAATGGTACAAAAGTAGACCTTTATGGTGATATGATGGTATCATGGAGTGAGGACAAGATTTCTACAGCAGAGTATGTTGCACGATTGACTCCAGGACAAAAAGTTTCGTTTGTTGCGTATCGTAATGGGGTGCGTAAAACATTTTCTTGTAATTTTGAACGGAAAAAATTAGCGCCAATTCGTCAGATTTTTGCAGGTTATGAACCAATTGAATATGAAGTATTTGGTGGTCTTGTCGTAATGCCATTGTCATTAAATCATATTCCATTACTTTTAGGTGTATCTTCTGGGCTTGCAAAATATGTTGAAGATAGAAATCAAACAGAACCAATCCTTGTTGTGACGCATGTAATGCCAAATTCACCGGCGCAGCGTTGTCGATTATTATTAGTTGGATCAACGCTTAAAAATGTTGATGGCAAAAAAGTAACGACGATTGCAGAATTACAAAATGCGATTGCACAAGCTGGTGACATTATTAAAGTGCAAACAACCGATAATGCGATGATCGCACTGACAAAAAAAGATATTTTAGATAACGAAGCTCGCCTTGCTCGTACCTATGCGTACGATATTTCAAAAGGCGTACAAGAATTAATAAAGAAAGCTACTCAGCAATAATTTCACCCTACGTTTTCTATGAAAACTCCGGGGAATTTGAGGCTGGTGGACCTAATCCACTTTTTATGTATTTAAAAAAAGCGATTAGTGGCCGCTGCCACCCTTATTTCCGGAGATGGAGCGAAGCGAAGTCGTAGGTTGTTTTAAGATATTGCATAGTAGTTAATAACGAAAGAATCAGCAAAAAGTGGAACTACTGAAAAAAGCAGAAACGCATAAAAGATTAGATGTCGTGATTCATGAACGACGCCCAGATTTGAGTCGATCATTAATTCAATCTTGGATTCAACAAGGTTTTGTGATGATTGCAGGTAAAATTGTGACAAAAAATGGAATGTTGGTAGCGCCGGATGTAGAATTTACATTGCAACTTGAACAACCTGAATATGTTAGCAGATCGGGTGCAAAATTAAAGCAAGCATTACAAGAATTTTTTATTGATGTTACGGGGCTTACTGCGCTTGATGTTGGTTTGTCAACCGGTGGATTTACTGATTGTTTATTACAGCAAGGTATTGGCAAAGTGTTTGGTGTTGATGTTGGGACTGCACAAGTTCATCCAAAAATTGCAGAAGATTCTCGTGTTGTTGTTATGGAAAAAACTGATATTCGTAATTGCCTTGGAACTATTGCTCCAGTTGATTTTGTTTGTGTGGATGTATCTTTTATTTCCGTGACAAAAATTATTGATGTTGTTGTACGATTATTAAAACCGGATGGCAAAGTCGTAATTTTAATTAAGCCTCAGTTTGAGACAGTAAAAAAATCACTTGCTCGTGGTGGTATTGTTAAAAATGCTGTGCTGCGCAAACAAATTATGCACGATGTTACTGCAGCAATTGAACACGTTGGACTTTCTTTGCAAGGATGCGTGGAGTCAATCATTATCGGTGGCGATGGTAATGTTGAGTATCTAGCCTATTTTGTTAAAAAATAAAAATAAAAAAAGTCGTACTGTTTTGGTACGACTTTTTTTATTATAAAATAATAGTTATGATTCATAAATACCTTGATGAATAGCATCGAAAAAATCAGGGTATTGCACATGTATTGGTGATATATGATCATCATCATCATATAGAGACATATCAAACATTGCATTATTATCTTTAGTTTTATGTAGAAAAAGAGAATTTTGGTTGTGAATAGATTTACTATGAGATTCTTGAGAAACACTAATAGATAGAGTATTTAATTTTTCTGCTCTTTTATATTCTCTGTTATAGATTTTTTGAGCCTCTTTTTTAGCAATTATTGTAGCAGCAGCTGAGCCATGTTCTGATAAACAGCTTTGAAATGTTTCATCGAAAAATCGTTGTTTTTGTAATTTAATATTTTTGAGAGTTTCTTGTGAAACTTTATAGGTTTTAACAATTTTAGGTGAATTTTCTTTTTTTGATGGGATAGATACTAGTATTGTAGATAATAATAATGAGATAGTCAGTACTTTTTTCATTGTTTTTTATGTAATCGTTATTGTGTTGTTTAATTTGTTATTGATATTGTAAAAACAGCTTTTATAGTATCATATTTTTAAAAAATATGAAAAAACTTTGCTAATGATAGATGATTTGGTATAATTTATACACTTAATTATTCTTATTAAGTATTTCAAAATACATGCGCCCATAGCTCAATTGGATAGAGTACCGGATTTCGAATCCGTCGGTTATAGGTTCGACTCCTATTGGGCGCACCATTCATTTGCCACTACCACTTGCAAGTAACATGTGCTAAAAGCTAATATTATGAGAAAAGTTAACGTTACTCCGATTGACAAATGAATGGCGGGCCATTCTTTTTAAAGGAATTTAATTTTAAAAATATATCATCATAACCACCATGTCCTTCATTTTTCACTACCACTCGAAAGCAACATGTTTAAAAAATAATGATGTAAGCGCAGGATATATTAACTGAATTTTGAAATGAAGGATTGCAAGTAACATGTGCTAAAAGCTAATATTATGAGAAAAGTTAACGTTACTCCGATTGACAAATGAATGGCGGGCCATTCTTTTTAAAGGAATTTAATTTTAAAAATATATCATCATAACC
>Ga0208373_1001155_pt1 | contig 37211 bp, 29 predicted proteins | sample RifOxyC2_FD_184036 | JGI IMG/M metagenome (GOLD analysis project Ga0208373, IMG submission 184036) | Soil microbial communities from Rifle, Colorado - Rifle Oxygen_injection C2 (SPAdes) | ecosystem: Environmental > Terrestrial > Deep subsurface > Rock core/Sediment | place: Rifle, Colorado...
TTCTTTGCTTCGCGCAAAAATCTCAGCTTCAACGACGCTGCGGTCGCGCCCGTACTTGAGCCGTGAAAGCTCTTTGATTTTTTGCGCAATCGCCGCGTTTCCGTCCGGCAGCTTCGGTACCGCCAAACTAAACGGCCGACTGGTCGTATTGTCTATCAGCAGTTTAACATAGGCGTGATACTTTTCAATGTTGATAAGGTCAAACTCGTTGAAAACGGGCGCGTATTCCTTCACCATGGTTTCGGCGTCTTCGGAACCGATTTTAAACAGAACCCACGTGCCGACGTTGCCAAACACCGCGTCTTTAATCGTCGTATCGTTTTGCTTGACTAACTGTCCCAGGTACTGGTGGGCCATGATTAAATTCAAGTTGTACTTGCGCGCCTCAGACAAAATAATGCTGATAGAATCGGTGATAAAGTTCTGAAACTCGTCAACGTAGAGGTAAAAATCCTTACGCCGGGCTTGCGGCACGTCGGTGCGCGACAGCGACGCCGCCAAAATTTTGCCGACCAAAACCATGCCCAGAAGGTACGCGTTCATCTCACCAACCTGCCCCTTGCTCAAATTCAGGAGCAAAATTTTTTGCTGGTCCATAACATCGCGCAAATTAAACGAACTCTCCTGCTGGCCAATAATGGGACGCATGGTGGCGTTTGAGACAAAGCCGGTCAGTTTGGAGGTAATGTAGGGCACAACATTGGCGAGCGCGGCTTCCCCGCCGGCTTTCTCAGCTTCTTTTTTCCAAAACGATACCACGGTTGGGTCCTGGCAATGTTCCAGCTTCATTTTGCGAAAATCGGCGTCAGCCAGGACTTTGGAAATTTCCATGAGTGTTGAGCCTGATTCCGGATGGTCCATTATCAGGAGCATCGCATTGCGCATGTACTGCTCAAAAATCGGTCCGCCGGTAGCTTTCAGGTCATAGAGCTTGTCAAAAATTTTTATCATCTCGTTGATGACAAAGGTTTTTTGCTCCGGATACCGCGAGTCGTAGGCGAGCAAGTTCAAGCCCAGCGGCCGCTGCGTGTCGGCCGGCGCGAAATAGATAACATCTTCGGCGCGCTCTTTGGGAATGCCGGACAAAATGTCTTCAATCAAATCCCCGTGCGGGTCAATAACACAGACGCCCTCGCCGTTTTGGATGTCCTGACGCGCGAGATATGCCAAAAGATTTGATTTGCCAGTGCCGGATTTGCCGATCATGTACATATGCCGCCGCCGGTCATCACGCCGAATGTGCACGGCCCGCTCAACGCCGCGATACACGTTTTCCCCCAAATACACGCCTTCGGTCGGCGTATCCGGCGGTGCCGGCGCACGCTTGGCCGTGAGCCAGGCGATGTTGGGCGTTTCGTTGTGCGGCAGGGGGAAATGAAACAAGCTGGCTAATTCTTCGGTGTTGAGCACCATCACGGTGCGCTCGCTGAAGTTGCGAAAGATAAAATCATTGATGATATTGCGGCCTTTCAGCCGGCGCACCGGCTTGAGGCCGTTGCCGTATTCAAAAACCGTGTACTGGTTAAAGGCATCCACGATGTTATCCAAATAGATCTGCGCTTGCCCGGAATTCGGCGAGGCAACGATGACGCGCAGATTGCAGAGCAGGCCGGCCTTGGACATTTTTTCTTCAATACTGCGCAGGCTTTCTTCCTCCACCGGCGTCATCTGCTGGCGCTCCGGCGGCTGTTCGTTTTTTTGTTTTTGCAAAATAATTTCGCTCATTTTCCCCGCGCCGCCGAAGAACCGGCTGTAGCTTGTGGCGCGCAAAGCCTCAGTGAGCGTTTTGCCCTGCCGCACTGCGCGCGTTACGCGCATACCGCGCGCGCGCCAAGCTTTTGGCGCCGAGCGCGCGATGATTTGAATGGCCGCGCCCTCGTTTTCGTTCAGTTTGGCCAAAGTATTGATAATTGAGTCTTGCGGGTCAATGTCCATTTTGCGGTAGGTGCGCAGGGCAAACATGTTTGCGCGCTTTAAAACCAGCGCGGCCGCTTTGGTGTGGCTTTGCGGGCTGAAGATATTGTAGTCGGCAACAGTTTCAATGCTTGCCGCCGGATAATGCGCATAAATTTCCTGCTCCACGAAGCGGCGCATTTTTTTGGGCACGGCCACATAAAACGAAATTAACTTTTGGTAAGCCACGACTTCAAAAGCAAATGTGTTGTGGCTGCCAAAGAGCCACGAAATTATTCCTTTGGGATTGGCGCGCAAACCGCCAATGAGCGAAAACATGCTCTCGGCCGCGGCAATTTCTTCCTGCAAGCGCTGAGTAGTCTGCTCTTCTTTTACGTCGCGCGGGCTTTCCTTGGGCACGCGGATGCGCAAAATGTCTTTGTCGTAGGCGTAGGCCTTGGCCGCGAGGTGACGCACGACGCGGCGGACAATGCTCAAAACGAGCAAGACGAAAACGACGGCGACGGCGGTGGCTGTCACTATGTAAAGTAAATTTTGTGGATTGGAGAAGATGTCTAACATAAAATAAAAACCTATTCTTTTTCTGTCTGCGGCAATACATTAATAGGGTTCCATTTCTCTTGTGCTAACTTTTTATATTCTTCGGTAAGCCTTTGCAAGTTAAGCTCGGCGTCAGACGCGGCAAAGGGGCCTGTTAATTTTATTTTTCCTTTTTGTTTTCTTGCTGCTTCTTCTCCGGCAACTGTTCTCTCGGCGCTGTGCATTTCCACCGGCAGAGCGTCCAAACGCTGTTGCAACTTTTTATCCCGCCGGGCACGTTCCGCATTCACTATTGCTTGGGCTTGTTCAAGGTCAGCTAAAAATTTTTCTTTTATTTCATTTCTTTCACTCGCACTTGCCTCCCCGGCAACAATCGGCTCACCGGCCACTTCCGCTCCGCTGAAACCGTATTCTTCCAATGCCTGTTGGATGCCGGTATCCCGGTGCTTGCGCTTTGTTTTATCGTCTTCCTTCATCTGGCTATTATCGGGGCCAGGAAAAGTTTGGCTGTAGTAAAGGTCTCCCTCTTCAAATTGAGGTTGAAAAAAAATATTTGTGGCTTTTTCACCTTCCCTGTGCGCCGCATCGGCATAACTGTACGCTTTAATTGTATTCAATAGCGGCATAATGTCCGCCAAAATGTCTTTCACTTTTTCGGCCTTTTTCTCTTCATCCTGGTAGTGATTATCCGCCCATAATTCAACAATTTGCGTTAAAGCTGACTGTTGGTTGCTCCAATGGGCGCAATCTAACATCGTTGATAATAAATACCCCTTAAGCCGCACCTCGCCGCCGTCCGGATACTTTTTGCCATCGTAATTTTCAACCATTGCTTCTTTCCAATTTTTTTTACCGCCGTCATGGTGATGACCTTCCTTCGGGCTGATTTTAGGGGCAAGCCTCATACCCTCAATGAGCTCCTGCTTTGTCTCCGCTTCTTGTTTCTTTCTTTTTTCAGCATTATCATTTTTAAAAACTTCTCGCCGCTCCAATTCGCGATTAAAAAGCTCTGCCGCCAAATCAACGGAAAATTTTTTCCCGGCTTGCGTTCGCTCGGCGCCGCCAACGGTAGGCATGCGAAATTTTCTCAGCAAATTGCCCGAAGAATCAACGTATTCTTTCAATATATCCGGTGAAAGCAAATGCCGCTCACTCTTTGTCTCTTGATGAGAAATAAAATTTGTTTCTTGCATAAAATTTTATTTTTATTAAATAAAAACTCCTCACTGTTTTAATTTTAATACTTCATCTGTTTTAATCTTCGCCTCCTGCTCCAGGAAAAATTTGTTCACGCCGGGAATGAGCTTGAGCCAGTTCATAATCAGCTTCGCGATTTTCCTCACGTTCACTTTGGTTTTTTCCAAAAGCGTTTTCACCTCGCGCGCGGTTTGCTCACCTTTCTTTTTAAAAACCGTTTGCGTTTCCGGAGGCATCTGAAAGTACACCTCCTCCAAATCACTGCTCAATGCCTGTTCTATTTCGGCGATCGTAAGCGGCGGTGCGGAAATTTCCGGCGCCGGCATCGTGCTCGGTTTTGTGGCCGGTTCTGAAAATTTTTGCTCTGGTATCGGCACACGCTCCGTTGCACGTTCAAATGAAGCCGGCTGTTCGGACTTTTGTTTGCCGTGCTCTAAAACCGTCCCCGGCATCGGCATCTTTTCCGGCTTTAAAGGTATATCCGGTTTTACTGGTGATATGTCAGGCATAAGATAAAACGTTAACGTCAAATTTTTTTAATACTTCGGCCAAATCTCTGAGCGGCAAGCCGACCGCGGCAAAAAAATCGCCTGCAATTTTTTCTATGAATATCGCGCCCAACTCCTGAATGGCATAGGCGCCGGCTTTGTCTAACGGCTCTTTGGTCGCGACGTAGGCGTCAATTTCCGCGCCGCTCATTTTTTTCAGCGTTACCGCTACCGCACTGCTATGGGTGAACGAGCGACCGGTTTCGGCGTCGCATACTGTAAAAGCCGTAATAATCGTATTTTTCTTACCCTGCAGTAAGCGTAGCATTTTCTTTGCTTCGGCCGGAACGTGCGGTTTTCCCAGCACGCGGCCATTGAAAACAACCAAGGAATCAGCGCTGATGATAATGGCATTTTTATAACGTTTCGCAACTGCTACAGCCTTGTGATGTGACAGATGCTCGGCTAACTTTCGCGGTGCGAGTGGCAGGCTCATGTCCTCTTTGTAGTTGCTCGCGACAGCCTGAAACGGCAGTTTTAATTTTGCCATCAGCTCTTGGCGGCGCGGCGAGCCGGATGCCAGGATGATTTTTTTGCCGGTGTATTTCATGCTTTAGTTAAATATTTGAATTTCTTGTCAAGCACCGGTCTTATTTCTTCGCCGACATCCTCATATATTTTAATTAAATTCTCGTAGGTTCCATTACCTCCCAAAAAGTCCCAGAAATCTTTGCCGATTAAAAAATCCTGTCCTTTGTTAAAAAATTTAAGGCAAGTCCACCTTTGGTAGTCTTTTGGATAATACGGATTGTAGTACATACCCAGATAAATTTTCACCTTTTTACCTTCTCGTGCTTTCATTGCCAGAATTTCTAGCAGGTCTCTTTTGGCGGCGCGCATTTCGTTCTTGTTGGGTTTCGGACCCTTTATTTCTAGGTATATCTCTTCGCCATTTTTTCTTTTTAAAAATAAATCAACGGTTTGAATGCGGTTTACGGTTTGGTTGCTATTTTGACTGGCGTCAAAAATTTCAGCGGCTTCCTTTTTGTGATTAGGCTCTCTAATAGCGCTATCAAGGTCGCTTAAAATATTTTCGAATGTTTTCTGCGCCTCATTGGTAATCTGCCCTTTTAATTTATTTGCGCCTTGAAGCTTTTCCGCTACTTTGAAATTTTCCGTTGCAATAATTTTTGCGATTGATTCATGCCAATTTCCTAAAGCAGTTTCACACCCATGTATAAATCCTTTGGCCAAATAGCCTTTTTTGGTAAAAAGAGCGTATTGGAATGGTTTTGACGAATCATCGGCGTTAAGACTGTATTCGTCAATTTTTTTTAACAATCTCTCTTTTAGAAAATTGTGGATGTTAGATTGCAGTTTGTTTTTCAGCGCCATATTTATTAGCTATTTTGTAAATGAAAAATTATTTCTGAATACGGATTTTTATCTCGTTCCGTGCGATTAAGCACAGGACGTTTAAATTGGTTTACGATTTGCATGCCCGCTTTTTCCGCAATTTGCTGGTATAAATTCCATTTATCATTAGCCACTAAGAAAACATTAAAATTATCTGCGAGAAATTTTTTTGCATTTAGCAAGACTTGCGATATGCCCTCAACATAAAATTTTTTTGCCTCCAGACCTTGACCTTTGTATAAAGGCCCAATTTCTAGTTCGTCTTTTCGCTCAAAGCCGAAAAGATCATAGGCGTAGGCGTGTTGTTCGTGATAATCTATCTGGCCAACATACGGGGGGGAGGAAAAAATGCCTTTAATTTTTTGTTTTTTAATAAGTTTATAAAAATTTTTATTTCTTGATTTTATTTCCTCTGCAATATCAACGGTTCTTGAATCGCCCGTAATTGAAGCCCAATGAGCGCCATTTTTTAATTTTTGAAATTCTCTGATTCTGACAACAGTATCATTGGCGTAACGGTCAAACCAATATTTTATTGAAAAAAGAGGTTTGCAGATTTTTTTGTGTTTCCAGCAGTAATAAGTTGTGATTTGCGGCTCTTTGAGTGTTGCCAAATCGGAATGAGTGGTTGCTCTGCAAGAGCGGATGGTCCTGCTTAAAATAATTGCTAATACCCTTTTATTTTTTTCATCTTTAATTTTTTTAATTTGGTCAAAAGCAAAGTCAATTTCTTTACGGACATTTTGAATATACCACTTATCAAGAAAAGTCTTATTATCTTTTTGCCCAAGCTCCATTTTATATTTGGCGACTAATTTTTTATAAACATCTAAAAATTCTTTTTCTTTTTCAATCGCGTATTTATTTTCATCAATTTCCCGTTTATAAATTTTTCTTTTAAATTCCGGCGATGGAAAATTTACAGTATTAAACTTTGCGAGCGCCAAATAAAGCTCTTTTTCAAATTTTTCAATTTTACCATCGGTTTCAAATTTAGTCATAGCTAGATTAATCTTGTTTACTTCTTTAACTAAAGACCCTAAATCATAATCCAAAAGTTTAGTGTCCGTTATCATGCAATTAAAACGGGAAATATCAACTCCGATTGCATGTATGCCGAGTTCATTTGCCTGCACTAAGGTCGTGCCTGACCCGGCAAAAGGGTCTAAAATGATGTCGCCTTTTTTGAAAAAAATCGCCTGCTTAAAATCGTCGGTGTGGCTATCAATAAAATATTCTACTAGTTGTGGTATGAATTTGCCTTTATACGGATGCAATCTATGAACATGCTTTGTAGTGTCTTTCTCGCGCAAATTATCAAAAGACAGTCCCCAATTCAAATCATTGCCCAGTTTCTTTTTCCACTCAATCTCCCTTTGGCCGTTAAATGATTGATAATATTGTTTTAAATCCACGGCATTTACTTGAGTAGCGCCATTTTCGCCATATTTTCTCACTTTTCCATATTGTATAAGATAAGAAATGTTAGATTCATTAATATTTCTGCCCAAAAAAGAGCTTGCCCAATCACATGCTTCTTTCAACGTTAATAATTGTCTATCACTAGCCAGCGCTATTTCCATAATCAAAATTCATTTTTTATATCTCTATTTTACTATTAATTCTATTACAAGACTATACTCACAAGCAATGCAACTGCGGCGACAAACATAAAGCCCGTAATCAGCCAGCCCAAAACGTTTGACACGCGCGTATTGGTGTGTTTGCCCATGATTTTTTTGTTGTTGCTAATAAGCATGATGATAATCATAAGCGGCGGCGCCACGATACCGTTGAGAATGGCCGTGTAGTAGAGCATCTCAAACGACGTAATGGGCGTAAAATTTATCAAAAGTCCTAAGAGCGTGGCAATGGTTATCACGCCATAAAAACCGTGCGCTTGTTTTAATTTTAAATATAATCCTTCCCGCCAGCCGAACGCCTCGGCCAAAGCGTAGGAGGCTGAACCGGCCAGAACCGGCACGGCCAGAAATCCTGCGCCGACGATGCCAAGCGCAAAAATCAAAAAGGCGAAGTCGCCAGCGAGCGGCCGCAAAGCCTCGGCGGCCTGCGCCGCAGTCTGTATTTCGCTGATGCCGTGCAGATGCAGGGTGGAAGCCGTCGTCAGAATGATGAAAAACATTATCAAATTAGAAAACAGCATGCCAAATACCGTATCCAGCCGCATCCGGCTGATGGCGCGCGCGTTCAGACGCGGCTTGCCCATGCCCATGATGCGCAATTTTTTTTCCGCTACTTCTTCCTCCACCTCTTCAGACGTCTGCCAAAAAAACAAGTACGGGGAAATTGTCGTACCCAAAATTGCCACGATATTCATGAGGTACTCTTTGGTCGGGCTGATTGAAGGCAAAAAAGTTGACGCGGCAATGGTGCTCCAGTCCTGGCGCACCACAAAGGCGGTCGCAACATAAGCTAAAAGCGCGAGCGTCAGATACTTTAAGTAACGCGCGTATACCCTGTAGGTAATAAAAATTTCCAAAATTAACGTAATTGCCGTAATCAGCAGCAGCAAAAAGACAAACGGGACATCAACGAGCAGGCGGATGGAGGCGGCCATAGCGCCCAAGTTCGCGCCGATATTGATGGAATTGGCAACGAGCAGGAGCAGTACCGCACCGTACAGCAGCGTCTTGGAGTAGTGGCGGCGGATAACGCCCGAAAGTCCTTTGCCGGTAACAAGCCCAATACGTCCGCACATTTCTTGCATTACGGTCATAAATGGGAAAGAAAACAGTGCGGTCCACAGCTGGCCGTAGCCAAAAATAGCTCCTGTCTGCGCGTAGGTGGCAATGCCGGAAGGGTCATCGTCAGAGGCGCCGGTAATAAAGCCCGGCCCGAACAATTTAAAAAATTTGCGCAATTTCTTTTTCATAACAAAAATAGATAACTACCGAAAATGCAGTTATCTATATTATAGCAAAATAAAAGTTAGCTGGCTATGCAACCTTCAAAATTTTGTATATCACTTTTCCGCTGGGCAAATTAACCGACACCTCATCGCCGGCCGTATGCCCCATGAGTGCATCGCCAATCGGCGATTCGTTGGAAATTTTATTCTGGCCCGGGTCGACCTGATTGAAGCTCACCAGCGTAAATTCCTTTTGCGTGCCGTTAACTGACACCGTCGCTTTGGAACCCAAATCAATAACACCACCCCCCTCACCGGCGGTGACAACCGTTAATTTTTTCAGGGTATCTTCAATGTCAATAATTCTGCCCTCATTGAAAGCCTGCTCTTCTTTGGCTTCGGCATACTCGGCGTTTTCGCTCAAATCCCCCAATTCTTTGGCGCGTTCAATACGCTCGGCGATTTCGTGCCGGCGAACGTTTTTGAGATTATGCAGTTCCGCTTTTAACTGGTCAAAACCCTCCTGGGTAATGAGCTGTTCGTCGGAATTTGTGTTACGCATGTTGGATAGTAAAAAATAAATTCAGCTATGAATAATACAAATAATTTTTTGTTGCCATTTTTTGTGGTAACCTATTTGCGCTATTCGTAGCTGATTTGATATTTGCGAGATTGTGTATAACTATACTACAAAACAAAAAATCTGGCAAGAGTGGCAGACTCATGCCGCTTATGGTATACTTTAAATATGAAAAAAACAATCGCCGCCATTCTGATTGCGCTCTCCGCAACGCTTTTTCTCTCGCCGGCGCAGGCCGCCGACTTCAACCCAAACTACATCATATCCGATGCCGAGATTTTGGACTATAACGCGCTGACACTTGATGAGGTAAAAAATTTCGTTGCCAGCCAGCCGGGCACGCTTAAAAATTACGTGGTAACGGAAAAAGACGGCTTGCCGCCGGAGGTTGGCACGAGCCTGAGCGCGACTGAAGTCATCTATGACCGCGCGGTCGCTAATAAAATCAACCCGAAATTTTTATTGGTCTTAATTCAAAAAGAACAAAGCCTCCTGACTGACCAGAACCCCAAACAGAGCCAGTACGACTGGGCCGCCGGCTACGGCTGTCCGGATGGCGGCGGCTGCAATCCGCGCTGGCAGGGTTTTTACAAACAAATGAACTCCGCCGCCCTGCAGTTTTATTCCTACATTACCGAGCCGCACCTCTACAGCTTTAAAGCCGGCCAAACCTACACCTTTACCAATCCGTACGGCACCATCAGTACCGACAACGTCGTGGTCACGCCGGCAAACAATGCCACCGCCGGCCTCTATAACTACACCCCGCACGTCTACAACGGCAACTATAATTTTTGGCGGTTCTGGAATCACTACTTTTCCCGCTTCATTCCGGTTGGCTCACTCGTCCAGGCCGACGGTGAAGCCGGCGTCTGGCTTATTAAAGATGGGCTCAAACATCCGTTTTTGAGCCGCGGCGCGCTCCTGTCGCGCTATGACCCCAATAAAATTCTGCCGGTGAAAAAAACCGATCTTGACGCCTATTCCAAAGGCGCGCCCATCAGATTCCCCCAATACTCACTCGTGCGCTCCCCGCAAGGCGACATCTATCTGCTCGTTGACGACACGAAGCGCAAAATTCAAAACTTAGAAGTATTCCGCCAACTCGGTTTTAATTCAGCTGAAGTTGAACAGGCATCCAGCGAAGATTTAGCTTACTATGCGGATGCAAACCCCATCACGCTCGCCGAGTCCTACCCGACCGGCGCGCTCTTGCAGGACCCGGCAAGTGGCGGCATCTACTACGTCATTGACGGTACCAAGGCTCCGCTCATTGATGCAATATTTTTAAAAACAAAATTTAAAAATCAGCCTGTCATAAAATCCAGCGCCAATGAACTGGCATCATTTGAAAAAATTGACCCGGTCAAACTTGACGACGGCTACCTGCTCAAAGCGGCGGACAGCCCGGGCGTATTCGTCATTTCCGGCGGACGCAAGCGCGCCGTTGCCTCGGCCCAAGTCTTTGAGAAGTTAGGTTACAAGTGGGAAAACGTCCTGACCGTGAACCCGCGCGTGCTCGCGCAGTTTGACTACGGCGAGCCGCTCACTGAAGAAGCGCTGATGAGAGAATAACGTAAAATATCTAATTATTCTAATTATTCTAATTGCTCTAATTGACCTAAACTACCATTTGGACATTAAAAACATTGGGATTTATTTAGAATAATTAGAACAATTAGGTTAATTGAAAATTCTCTATGCTAGTTTTCTCCGCCATTGTCCCCCACTCACCCCTGCTCATTCCGGAGGTGGGCAAAGACAATACTGAAAAACTCAACGCCACTGTCGCGAGCCTCAAAACCCTTGAGGGATATTTGTACGCAGCCCAGCCCGATACCGTTATCGTTCTGACTGCGGCGCCGGATACGGAACAACTTTCGTTTGTCCTGAACTTCGCGCCCACCTTCCACGGCAGTTTTGCCGAGTTCGGGCATTTCAATGAAAAACCGGCCTATCGCGGCGACAACGGGCTTTCCTATCGCATCAAAGAGCGGCTGGAAACGCGTTTCCCGGTCAAACTTACTACCGTTGAAGAACTTGACTACAGCATTTTGGTCCCCTTGCATTATTTGTTGGCGCACAAAAAATCCATTAAAGTTATTCCAGTCAGCGCCGCCAACCGCGCGCCGGCCGACCAGGTAGCCTTCGGTCAGGGCGTGGCTGAAGAAATTATTGAAACGACCGAGCGCGTGGCCGTCATCGCTTCGGCGGAAACCTCGCACAAATTGAGCAAAGTTTCGCCAGCCGGCTTTGAACCCGGCGCCAAACGCTTTGACCAAAAAATCGTGAAACTCATCTCTGAAAAAAACATCGCCGAACTGCTCAAACTCCAGGCGGAAGATTTGGCAAAATACGGCATAGACGAACTCAACGCCATTTTGCTTTTTTTGGGCATACTCTCCGAACAGTGCTGCACCGCCAGCATCCTTTCGCACGAAGCCCCTTTTGGCATCGGACATTTGGTGATGGAGTTTGAACTGTAATCCTATGATGACAAATATCATAAAAACCAAACATACAATCATAAGAGGCGATTCAAGACAGATGAAAGAATTGAGCGACCGTTCAGTTCATTTGATCATTACATCGCCGCCGTATTGGCAATTAAAAGACTATGGAACAGACGACCAGATTGGATATAATGACAGCTATGAAAATTATATAAATAATCTCAATTTAGTTTGGCAAGAATGTTACCGGGTTTTAGAAAATGGCTGTCGTTTATGCATCAACATCGGCGACCAGTTTGCCCGCTCGGTCTACTACGGTCGCTATAAAGTAATCCCCATCCGGACAGAAATAATTAAATTTTGCGAAACCATCGGCTTTGATTACATGGGCGCCATTATATGGCAGAAATCAACGACCATGAACACGACGGGCGGTGCCACCATTATGGGGTCATTTCCCTACCCGCGCAACGGAATAATCAAGCTTGATTATGAATTTATTTTGCTGTTTAAAAAAAATGGCATTCCGCCAAAAATAAACCCTGAATTGAAAAATCTTTCAAAACTTACCACAGAAGAATGGAATGCCTATTTTCAGGGACATTGGAATTTTAACGGCGTCAGACAGGACGGACACATCGCCATGTTTCCAGAAGAATTGCCAAAGAGATTGATAAAAATGTTTTCGTTTGTCGGGGATACGGTGCTTGACCCATTCGTTGGCAGCGGCACGACTTCATTGGCTGCAAAAAATTTAAGCCGTAATTCCGTGGGTTATGAAATTAATCCCAAATTTATCAATGTCATAAAACAAAAATTAGCTGTCGGGTCTGACAAAATGCTTGATAATGCAAACGTAAATTTTATAGACCAGGGGAAATTAAATAACAATTATGATGATCAAATTGCTAAACTCCCTTATATTTTTAAAGACCCCATTAAACTTGATAAAAAAATAGACCCGAAAAAATTACAATTTGGCTCAAGAATTGATGAAAATACACAACCGAGAGACGATTTTTTTACCGTTAAAGAAATAATTAATCCGGAGACGTTAAAATTAAATAACGATTTAATTGTTAAATTGCTTGGCATAAAAAATAATCCGGAAAAAACGAGCGAGGCCATAAATTATCTTAGAAATAAAACAAACAAACAAAGAGTATTTTTAAGGTTTGATAATGTAAAATACGACAAGGAAAATAATTTATTGTGTTACGTATATTTACAAAATAAAACGTTTATAAACGCTCATCTCATCAAAGAAGGTTGTGTTTTTGTCAATAATGAAATGGATTATAAATACAAAGAAAAATTTATTAACCTATCTCAAAATTATGCAAAATAAAAAAAGCGCAAAATACTCTAAGGATTTTGGCAAAAAAGAAAAGGTTCTCAATTACGCTTGCCAAACATTGAAACGGAAATCAAAAAATTGAAACAATGACAGGGGGTCACGCACGCAAAAGTTTTCCCCTGGACAAATAATTCAAAATCAACTAAAAATACTAATAGCGCGCTAACGCTCTGTGAACAAAATATCCGCGTGTAAAACATTCCCATGAATTTGCCAACCATACGATTCAAAAAATTAATTAACCCTTCGCAAAAATAATAACTCTCACGAGTTATTATTTTTTTTGCGAGGCACGTAACTAACACAAAAAATATGAGCGTCGTTTCAATTGACGGGTTAGCGTGGGGTGATGAAGGCAAGGGTAAAATCATTGACTGGCTCACCCAAGATGCCGACATTGTCTTTCGCTATCAGGGCGGCAACAATGCCGGGCACTCCATTCACGTTGACGGCAAAAAGCACATTTTTCACACCATTCCCAGCTGTCTCCTGCATTCGGGCAAGGTGGGCGTCATCGGCGGCGGCGTGGTCGTTGACCCCGCGGTCGTTTTGGAAGAAATAGAGGAACTGCGGCAAAAAGGCATTACCGTAACGCCGGCGCAACTCAAAATCAGCGGCCAGGCGCACGTCATCATGCCCTGGCACAAAACCCTTGACGCGCTCAAAGACGCGGCCCGGGGCAAACAGGCCATCGGCACCACGCAAAAAGGCATCGGCCCCGTATACGAGGCCAAAGCCGGCCGCATTGGTCTGCGCCTGTGGGATATCATCTCTCCCGAAATTTTTAAAGAGCGTCTGGCAACAGCCGTACCGGCGGCCAACCGTTTACTGACCGACCTTTTCGGCGCCGCGCCGGTCAACGAGGCGGATATATTTGAAACTTACAGCGGCTACGCGCGCGCCCTCGCGCCCTTTGTCTGCGACACCACCGCGTTTCTAAACGAAGCCTTGGCACACAACCGCACGATTTTGTGCGAGGGCAACCAAGGCTTCTTGCTTGACGTTGACTGCGGCTCATATCCGTTCGTGACAGCCTCCCGCACGGTATCCGGCGGCGCGGTTACCGGCACTGGCATCCCGCCCTACGCGCTAAAAACAATCGTGGGCGTCGTCAAAGCCTTTCAGACGCGAGTCGGCGCCGGCCCCATGCCCACCGAACTGCCCGACGGCGAGGGAGAACTCGGCGACAAACTGCGCAACTCCGGACCGGCCAAAGAATTTGGCGCCACGACCGGACGTCCGCGGCGCTGCGGCTGGCTTGATTTGCCGCTGCTACGTTACGCCATTCGCACCGGCGGCGTTACCGCGCTCGCTATCACCAAACTTGACGCGCTGGGCGTATTGGATGAAATTCAGGTTTGCATGAGTTACGAAACAGCCGCTGGCGTCATGGAAACCTTCAACGGCAACGCGAATCTCTTCGCCGAAGCCAAGCCGCAGTATCAAACGCTGCCCGGTTGGAAGAGCGACATCAGCGCCATCCGCGATTTTGACGCTCTGCCGGCGGCGGCGAAAAACTATCTTGATTTCATTGAAAAACAAACCGGCGTTCCGGTGGCGCTCATCGGCGTCGGTCCCAATCGCGCCGAAATTATCGTCCGCAAAGCCGTTTTTTGATTTTGACGGCGCGAAGGTGAAGTGTTAAGATAAAGCCGCTTATATCAGCGGCTTTTATGTTTACACACGTCATTCCCCTTACCAAAATTCCCCTTAATAAACCCCAGGCATACACCTACCGCTGTGCTGAATTTCAAGGCGAAATAAAAGTAGGCCAAGTTGTGCAAATCCCTCTCTACAACCGCACGGCGGTCGGCGTCATTGCCGCGCTTTCTGAAACCGCCGAACCAAACATCGTCTACAAATCCATTGAATCCATTGCCGACCATCTGCCTTTGCTCAATGAACGCGACCTGCAACTAGCTCGTTTCACGAGCGACTATTACTACGCGCCGTTAGGAATTATTTTAAAACATGCGCTCCCGGCCATGCCCAAACGCAAAATTAAAAAAGTAGATGAGGCGCTGGAAAAAATGAATGCGGCGGTCATCACCTCATCACCCCCTCCCAACCTCCCCCTTGGCAAGGGGGAGGGGCGCGTACTCGCCATTGGCACGCTCAAGCAAAGGCAACTCTACTACGCTGAAATCATACAAACCTGCGTCCGCAAAGACAAACAAGTTCTCTTTTTGATTCCCGAGCTCACGCTCGTGCCGCAAACATTGGACTGGCTGAAACAAACCTTTCCGGATGAAGAAATTATTTTTTTGCACGGCAGCCTGTCAAAATCAAATGAACTGATTGCCTGGCGCAAAGCCCAGACCAATGCCGCCAAAATATTTTTGGGCACGCGCCGCGCCGTATTCGCCGCCTTTGCCGAACTTGGACATATCATCGTGGACGAAGAACAGGATTTAAGCTACAAGCAGTGGGACATGAATCCGCGCTTTGACGCGCGCACGGTCTGCGAAAAAAAAGCGGAAATGTACGCCTGCCCGCTCACTTTTGGCGCGGCCGCGCCCTCGGTGGCCGCCTACGCAAAACTCAAAAACAAAACCTACGCGCTCGCGGCGCTGAATAAAAATAACGTTGCCGCGCCGCTCACTGTCGTTGACATGCGCCGCGAAGCGCACCAGAGCAACTATTCGCTTTTCTCCACCCTGCTTTTGGACAGTCTGCGCGAGACTTTGCAAGCCGGCAAACAGGCGATAATTTTTGTCAATCGCCGCGGAGCCTTTAGCTTCCTGCTCTGCCGCGACTGCGGCTTTATCCCCCGCTGTCCCAACTGCAACGTCTCGCTCGTTGAATACGGCAGCAAAAAACTGGCCTGCAGCCACTGCAGTTTTAAAAGCGACTCGCCGGTTGTATGTCCGAATTGCCGCTCAACGCGCATCAGAGGCTTTGGCAGCGGCGTGGAGCGCGTGCAGGATGAAGTGGTGAAACTCTTTCCCGATACAACTGTTGCCCGTCTTGATGTTGGCACGGCTACGACACTTAAAAGCGTGCGTGAAAAATATAATGATTTTTTTAATAAAAAAATTGACATTCTGGTGGGCACGGGCATTGCCCTTCGCCTGAACGCTCCAGCGCTGGGCTTGATTGCCGCAGCCAACATTGATGCTATTTTAAACTTCCCGGACTGGCGCACGGATGAACGCTCCTGGACGCTGATTAAGCAAATGAAAGCGCGTGAAGACGTCAGCCGCTGCATTATCCAAACTTACAATCCGGAACATGCTGTTTTACAGCAGAAAAAAAATTTCTACGAGCGCGAACTCGCCAACCGCAAACGCTTCGCTTATCCGCCGTTTGTCAAAATGGTTAAATTGATTTGCAGAAGCGACGACTATAATTTCTTGCAAACTGAAGCAACGAGAGTAGCCGGCCAACTATTAAACATTCTTCCTCAAAATTCCGTCTTAGGACCGATTGAGCCTATTAACCCAAAAATTCGCAATTTTTGGCAAAAACGTATCATCTTAAAACTTGACTTTTCTTTAAAAAATGATATAGTAGAAAACGTATTAAAGAATTTGTCAAATAATTGGAGCATAGACGTAGACCCTCTGACGTAACAATATGCCAAAAACTCTAAACATAATCATCTACCCCGACAAAACGCTGCGTGTTAAATGCATAGAAATAAAAAAAGTCGACGACAAAATTCGCCGGCTTATTTCTGATATGGAGCTGACCATGAAGGAAAAAGACGGCGTGGGATTGGCCGGTCCGCAGGTGGGCCAAACCATCCGCGTCATCATCATCAACACCAAAGATGGACCCCTGGCGATGGTCAATCCCAAAATTACCAAAAAATCATGGCGCAAAGAATCGGGCGAGGAGGGCTGTTTGTCCATTCCCGACTTTTACGGTTCGGTAAAACGGCACAAAAAAATCAACGTCATCTATACAGACAAACACAACAAAAAAATAAAGCTCGCCGCCGAAGGCCTGTTCGCGCGCGTGATTCAACATGAGATTGACCATTTAAACGGCGTTTTGTTCATTGATTATTTACCGAAAAAAAATTTGAAAGATTTGCCAGAGGAATAAAAAATCCTCATCGTCAACATGGGAAAAACGAAGACAACCAGAATGCCTAAAACATACAAAATCATTTTCATCGGCACACCCGAATATTCCGTGCCTACTTTGGAAGCGCTCATCGCGGATGAGCGTTTTAAGGTTGCCGCGGTCATTACCGCGCCGGACGCGCCGGTCGGACGAAAACAAATTTTAACGCCCCCGCCGGTAAAAGTCGCGACGCAAAAATTCAATCTGCCAATTTTACAGCCGTCAAAATTATGCGGTAAAGACGTTGCAGTGCAACGTCTCTACGGTGAATTGCGCGACATCAAACCTGATGCCATCATCACCATCGCCTACGGACAAATTATTCCGCCGGAAATTTTAAATATTCCCAAATTCGGCTGTCTGAATTTACACGCTTCCCTGCTGCCCAAATACCGCGGCGCTTCGCCCATTCAAGCCGCCGTCAAAAATGGCGATGCGCAGAGCGGCGTTACACTCATGAAAATGGACGAAGGCTTGGACACCGGTCCAGTCATCGCTCAGGAAAAAATTACTATTGCCAATAACGAAACCGGCGAGAGTCTGCATGACAAATTGGCAAAGTTAAGCGCGCAAACACTGCTCAAGTATTTGCCTGATTATCTGGCAGGAAAAATCACTCTGCAGCCGCAAGATGATATAAAAGCCAGCCTTGCGCCAAAATTAACGCGCCAAAACGGGTGTATTGATTGGACAAAGCCGGCTGTTGAAATTGAACGGTTAGTGCGCGCTTACTATCCGTGGCCCGGAACGTGGAGCACGTGGGATACACATACGCTTAAAATAATTTCCGTGAGTTCGAAAATTTTAAAAAGCGCTGGCAACCAGCCCGGCAGTATTTTTAAATATAATGAAAAACTCGCCGTGCAGTGCGGCGAGAATGCGCTCGTCATTGAAACCTTACAGCTTGAGGGCAAAAAGCTAATGAGCGCCGAGGAATTTTTGCGGGGGTATGGAAATATTGTCGGCGCTACGTTGCGCGCCGTCTCCCCCACTTCTCCCACAAAATAAGTAGCGGCGCGGCAATAAAGATGGAAGAGTATGCACCCGAGGAAATGCCGATAGTTAATGCCAAAATAAAGTAGCGGATGGTTTCCCCGCCGAAAAATAGCAGGGCGAGTAGAGCCAAAACCGTCGTCAGCGTCGTATTGATGGAACGGGCAACCGTTTGGCTGATGCTCGTATCAACCGTGCCCAAAAAATCCTCGTTGGAGCGCGGCAAATTCTCCCGCACCCGGTCCAAAACAACAATCGTATCATTCACGCTGTAGCCTAAAACCGTGAGCAGAGCGGCGATGAAGGCGGAGTCTATCTCTATACCGGCGTAGCGGCCAAGCAAGGCAAAAACGCCGACCACCACCATAATGTCATGAAACAAAGCCACGATTGAGACCACGCCGTACTTCCAGGAAGCGACCGGCTTGGAGACTTTGCGGAATGCCCAGGCAACGTAGGCGATAATAACGAGCAATGCAATCAGGACCGCGTAAATCGCCCGCTCCTTCAACTCCTGCCCGATGCTGGGGCCAATAGTATCAAAACGCAACTCGTCAACGCGGGCGGCGGGCGTGGAACTCGCCGTTGTTCCCGTTGCGATTACCGTATCGCCGGTGGCGGCAGTTGAGGTGGCAACGTTTTCACTGTCTCTCCGCAACGTATTTAATATCTCCTGATGTTGAGCTTCGGTTACCTCTTTGAAACGCAACTGCGCGCCCTGCGGATCTACCAATTGTACGTTAACCGAGCCAATATTGAGCGCTTCAACGGCCCGCCGAATGTCCGGCGCCGCCGGACGGCTGCCGTCGCTATAGGCAACTTCTAATAAACTGCCGCCGGTGAAATCAATGCCCGGTTTCAAACCAAATACGAAAAAGAAAACTAAACCAGCCAGTGTTACAATGCCGGCGATGCCAAGCCACAAATTTGCTCTGTGCATTAAATGCATACTCTACAATAATTTACTCTTGACGCCGAACAGCCACTGTTTGGCAGTTAACTTATCGGAAATTAAAAATTTCATAGTATATTTAGTCACTACGAGCGCGCTAAACATGCTGATTAAAATACCAATTGTTAACGTCACGGCGAAACCCTTAATAATGCTCGTACCAAATTGAATGAGGATAAGGCAGGTCAGAAGCGTCGTTACGTTGCCGTCCCGAATAGACGGCCATGCGCGCCGGAATGATTCGTTGAGTGCCACGGACCATGGCTTGTTAGCCCGTAATTCTTCGGCTAAACGGGAAAAAATTAAAACATTAGCATCAACCGCCATGCCAATTGATAAGATGAAGCCTGCAATACCGGCAAGCGTCAGTGTTACCGGCCAAAGTTTAAATACTGCCAAAACAAGCAAGCCGTATACCCCTAACGCAAAAATAGCGATGAGACCAGGCAAGCGGTATACCAAAATCATAAACGCGATAACCAAAATAATTCCCCATAACCCGGCCCGCAAACTTGAGGCTACCGATGTTTGCCCGAGCGAAGCGCCAACGGTGCTCTGGCTGATAAGCGTAATCGGCACCGGCAGAGCGCCCGCGTTCAGACGCTGGGCTAAAAGCTGAGCCTCTTTGATGGCGAATTTTCCGGTAATGACCGCGTCGCCGGAGGTGATTGCCTGATTGACCGTGGGGATGCTAATCGGCGAACCATCCAAAAAGATGGCAACGGGCTTGCCCACGTTGCGCCCGGTAATGTCCGAAAATAGTTTGGCGCCGTCGCTGTCAAATTCCAGCCGGATTTCCGGCGCGACATCGTTTTGATTGAACTGCACGGTGGCGCGCTTTAAATTTTTACCAGTCAATTGTGTGTTCTGCCAGGCATCTTGCGGACCCAAAATTGCCTCCTTGGTCAGTTTGCGGATAAGAATGCGGCTGGCATCGTACTCGTACAACGGCCGCTCGGCTTCTTTGTAGATTAAATGGAAACCGAACTGAGTTTCCACCACGCCGGAAATCGTGCCCACGTTTTGCGCGAACACGACATCGGAAAATGCCGGAACCATTGTTTCGCGGGTAAACCAGCCCAATTCACCCTTGCTGGTTTTTGCGCCCGGTTCGGTTGAATTGTCCGCGGCAAGTTGCGCGAAATTCTGCGGCGTCGCTTTTATTTTCAGCTCTTCAATTTTTTTGCGCGCCTCCTCTTTGCTCAAATTTGAGCTGCACTGCTCGGCACCCTGATAGCAGATGAGAATGTGGCTTGCTTTGACTTCTTTTTTGTCCAAACCCAAATCCCCTTCCTTTTGCGCGCGCTTGTCATTGAGTTTTACAACCTGAAAGGCATCGTCTGTGGTCACCAAATCACGAATGATGCTGCCGGTTTTGTATTTTTCAACCGCGATGATGAGTTCCGGATAGGTAGTTGAATCCGAACTAACCCAGCCTAATTCTCCGCCCTTGTCTTTGGTGTCAGTATCATCACTGAACTCTTTGGCCAAAGCAGCAAAATCGCCGCCAGAGATGGCCTTGCCCAAAACATCCTGCGCATTTTTTTCGGCGGTTTTGTTGTAATCATTCATTTGCTTTTTCTGCTCGTCCGTCAGCTCTTTGGGTTTGTTGTTTTCTTCTTTAAATTCCAAAAGCGGCGTTTCGCCGATCATTTTGATGGCCTGGTTAATATCTTTGATGCCGGCGAGTTCCACGATGATGCGGTAGTCGCTGCCGGATTTGGCGGTTTGCACCACCGGCTCGGACACGCCGAACACGTTGACACGGCGTTCAATTACGTCGCGTACGCCTTCCACGGCTGATGTGCGCTCACTTGAAGCAACCTGCGAAACGTCGGCTTTGTAAACCAAATGCGTTCCGCCCAGTAAATCAAGGCCAAGTCGGAACGGAATTTCTTTGGTCTGCGGCAGAGTTTTTCCCAATGTTTTGTTGTAAAACTGGCCAAAATCAACCATAGCCGCAATGAGCGTCAAAAGGATGATGCCGGCAAGTATGGCGTGAGTTCTTTGTTTTTCTGATTTAAACATGGAGGTATACAATAAAAAACAGGCTAAACCTGTGAATAAATCTACCTTTATAGTAGGACAATTTAAAAAATAAGGCAAGAAAAAGAGTGAGCCGTTGTTTATTGTCTCACTCTTTTTTAGAATCTAAATTCTCCATTCAATCGCCCTTTCCACTTTTGAATTCTTTGGCAAAGGGCGATGGCATGATCTATACTACCGCCGTTAAAAACATTGTGCCATCTGTTTTTTTCAAAAAGAAGAACTAAGATGACACGTGATACTAAGTTGCATCCAATTTGGCGATGCAACATAGTCGCTGTTTCGTGGCGCATTTGGCGCCACTCTTTTCCGGTTTTTCTCTCAGCGGCATTTTGAATCTTAAGAAAAAACTCATTATTGCTTGTATATATTTGTACCTCCTCCAAGGTACAAATAATTTCCAAAAGACTGCTGTTCCCAAAAACGTGATGCCAACTTCGGTGGCGATTCCACCAGATGGCAAGCATGTTTTTTGCCTTACGCTTGTCACCGCCTCGGCTCACCGGAGTGAGGTGGTGTATAGTTAGTATACCTCTCTTTTCATGAGTGAGGGCGATAACCACCTCCTTTCAAAAAAATGAAAAGTACAAAATTTTTGCTATGTCATTGATAGCTTTATACTATCTCTGATCATTTTTTATTGCAAACAAATTAATCCACAGTTTTATTTACCGAAATACCACTATCTGCCCCAGTCAAACTCGCAATAGCTCTCCCCTTGCAAATAACAATTAATGGCCTTGCGGATGTAAGGAATGGTGTTGACGGGCAATTGCTCCAGTGGAAACCACGAGATATCATCACATTTATCCGGCTCTTTGTTCTGCGCCTCGCCGTCCCAGCGTTCAACCCTAAAAAAGAAATCCACGCGCTCATGGTCGCCGCACCAGCGATGCATCGTTAAAATAAGCTCTGCGTTGTTTAGGTCAATGAGAATGCCCACTTCCTCACGTACTTCTCTTTGCAGAGCTTCACGAAAAGTTTCTCTGCCGTCGGCATGCCCGGCCGGCAAGCCATAATTGCCGTCTTCAAATTCGGTCTGGAAGCGGCGTGAGAGCAATATTTTTCCGTCCTGAATGAAAAACGCGTAGACCGACGGAATGAGTTTGAAGCGTTCGCTATTTCCCATGGCATTTTTTATATTTCTTCCCGCTCCCGCACGGACATGGGTCATTGCGGCCGACCTTATTCCCCTCGCTGTCGCGCGGCTTCTGCGTGGCAATGGGCGCGTTTGTCGCAGTCTCGCCATTGCCTTCGGTGAGATTGGCAAAAGAATCAGCATTGGCGGCCGGTGCGATGAAACGCCGGGCCTGCTGCAAGAGCGTGGGCGCGACAAACTGGCTGACGTCGCCGACTTTAAAAATGGAGTAGACGACCTGCTTGCGAATAAGTTCGTTGAGTTCGCTGAACAAACGAAAGGCTTCTTTTTTGTATTCAATGAGCGGGTCGCGCTGGCCGTAGCCGCGTAGAGAAATGCCGCGGCGCATGCTATCCATGACATCAAGGTGCTCGGTCCAGAGCGTATCAATGGCGCGGATTAAAATCTGCTGCTCAATGTTCTGCATGGCCGGTACGGTTGCGCCTTCCATCTGCGGTACCAGTTCATTGATAGTTTTCGCAAGCTCGGCGTAAGCCGCGTCAATTTTTTCCAAAATGAAATCAGTGATTTTTTGCCGCGCCTCGTCAGGTTTGCCGTTTTTGGCAAAATCTGTCAGTTTATTTTTAAAATCAGCTTCTACGGGAAAAATCGTCTTTGTTGTTTCATAAATTTCCTGCAAATTCCACGCGCCCGCATCTTCACCGCCCATGTGCGCATTGACCACCAACGTAACTTCCTCCGCAATCATACTTTTGATTTCTTCAGAAGCGCTTTTTAAACTTGGGGCGAGAGCGTTTCGCCGCCGGCGATAAATGGCTTCGCGATGCTTGTTGATGACGTCGTCGTATTCTACCAAGTGCTTGCGGATGTCAAAGTTGTGCTCTTCCACCTTTTTTTGCGCCGACTCAATGGAGCGCGCGATGATGCGATTTTCAATGGGCATATCCTCGGGCACGCGCAGGGTCTTCATAATACTCTTCATGCGCTCCCCGCCGAAGATGCGCATCAGGTCGTCTTCCATGGACAGATAAAATTGCGTTGAGCCCGGGTCGCCCTGCCGACCGCTCCGTCCGCGCAACTGGTTGTCAATGCGGCGCGACTCGTGCCGCTCGGTGCCGACAACGTGCAAACCGCCAAGCGCACGCACCTGTTTTGCTTCGGCCTGCCATTTTTCGTGCGCTTCGGTGTCGTTTTTATCCGGCTCGCTGCCGCCCAAGATAATGTCAACGCCGCGGCCGGCCATGTTGGTGGCAACGGTGACGGTGCCTAATTTTCCGGCGTCGGCGATAATTTGCGCCTCTTTTTCGTGATTTTTGGCGTTCAGCGCCGCGGCCGGAACACCGGCGCGCTCCATCATATCCAAAAGCAGTTCGTTTTTTTCAATGGCAATGGTGCCCACGAGCACCGGCTGGCCTTTTTCGTGGCGCGCCTTGATGTCGGCAATCAGCGCTCGGAATTTTCCCTCCTCGCTGCGATAAATCAAATCCGTAGAATCTTTTCTGACGTTTTCGCGGTTGGTGGGAATAACCACCGTGTCTAAGCCATAAATGCGGTAAAACTCTTCGGCTTCGGTTTCGGCCGTTCCGGTCATGCCGGCCAGTTTTTCGTACATTCTAAAATAATTTTGAAAGGTGATGGTTGCTAAAGTAACGGATTCGCGCTTGACCTCCACTCCCTCTTTGGCCTCAATGGCCTGGTGCAGGCCTTCGGAGTAGCGCCGGCCGTGCATGAGCCGGCCCGTAAATTCATCCACGATGATGATTTCGCCGTCTTTAATCACGTAGTCTTTGTCGCGCCGAAAAAGCGTGTGCGCCTTGAGCGCCTGCTCAATGTGGTGCACGTCGCGGATACCGCCCTCGGTATAAATATTATCAACGCCCAAAAGTTTCTCCATTTTGTTCAAACCGGCTTCGGTCAGGGTCGCGGCGCGCATTTTTTCATCCACGTTGTAATCTTCGTTTTCAACGAGTTGTGTGACGAGCCGGGCGAACTGCGCGTACTTGTCGCCGCTCTCCTGTGCCGGCGCGGAAATAATGAGCGGGGTGCGCGCCTCGTCAATTAAAATAGAGTCAATTTCGTCAACAATGGCGTAGTGCAGCCCTCTCTGAACCATTCGCTCCAAATCCGGCGCCATGTTATCGCGCAGGTAGTCAAAGCCGAACTCGTTATTGGTGCCGTAAGTAATGTCGGCGGCATAGGCCTCTTTTCGCTCCACCGGCCGCCAGTGGCGCAAACGTTCGTCGCCGCCGTGCTTTTCCGGACTCTCGTAGTCCGAATCGTAAATGCCGGAAAACTCATGGGCAATAACGCCGACGCTCAAACCCAGTGCGCAATAAACCGGACCCATCCAGCCGCCGCCGACGCGCGACAAATAATCGTTGGGCGTTACCACGTGCGTCCCACGGCCGGCAAGCGCATTTAAAACAACCGGCAGAGCGGCGGTCAGCGTTTTACCCTCACCAGTTTTCATTTCACTGATTTTTCCCTGATGCAAAACCATACCGCCGACGAGTTGCACGTCGTAGTGGCGCTGGCCTAATTTTCTCCGTGCGATTTCGCGCGTAATGGCAAAAACTTCGGGTAAAAATTTTTCCAAAATTTCTTTTTGCTCGCTCCACGGTTTGCCGTTGAGTTCAGTACGAAACCCCCGCATTTTTTCCTGCAGGGCATCGTCAGTGAGTTTCTGAATATCAGCTTCCAGCCCGTTGATTTGCGCAACGAGCGGCTGCAGCGTTTTAATTGTTTTCTGGCTGGCATCACCAAAGAATTTTTTTAAAAATGACATAATATTGTCAAGCGCCAGATGTTAAATGCTAATTGTTTCTTTATACTTTTCAATGCCGCGCGCCAAATGCGTCTTTACTTTGTCTATGGCTTTAAAAATATCTTTTTCCACTTTCATGACAACTAATGTTTCCTTAGGCAAAGTCAATACCGCCTTGCACTCGTAGATGTCGCCTTTTTGGTGATGGTTGGAGGTCATGGCCAATTTTACTTTGCAGTCAATCACGGAAATGTCTCCCAAATATTTTGTCAGCGCGTGAATTTTTTCTTCGGCGTAATTTTTTATTTTATCAGTCAACTCTAAATTTTCGGTTTTAACTTGTATATTCATAATGTTATACTAATTAGCAGATTAGCATCACACAGCTTGTTTTACTCCCACGAGCCCTTTGCTTGCGCGCAAGTCGTCAACGGTTTTTTCCAAGCCCTTGTCCAGCGTCGTCACCGGCATCCAGCCCAGTTCGGCTTTGGCCAAAGAAATGTCGGGGACACAGAGCGGCGTCATAAACACAATGGGGTCTTTATACACGATTTTTGAGGCTGAACCGGTCAGGGCGATGATTTTCTCGGCAACGGTTTTGAGCGGCACGTCAACGTCGCTGCCGATGTTGAGCGGCCCGGTCGCATCGCTTTCGGCAAGTTTGATAATCGCGTCCACCACGTCGGCAACGTAGCAGAAACTGGAGGAAAAATTTTCGTTGCCGTAGATAACTAAGTCTTTATTGTCCAGCGCATCATTGATAAAATCCGGCAGCATCTGCTGATCATTGAGCGGCATGAGCGGACCATAGGTGCGGAAAATACGCGCGATTTTAGCATCAATGCCATGCACGGCGCGATACGTCGCGACAGCCGTTTCGGCAAAACGCTTGCCCTCGTCGTAGGAGGCGCGCTCACCAGTGACATCCACGCTGCCCGGCTCGGTTTCTTTAATTTTAACGTTGCGCTCGCCGCGCGGGCCGTAGACGACCGAAGAAGAAAACTGCACAAACGCCGCCTGGTACTTCACGGCTATGTCCAGAACGTTTTTAATGCCGACTGAATTTACCAAAACATTCTGCAGCTTGTTTTTTTCAAAATTACGCGGCGACATCGGACAGGCCAGGTTGTAGATTTCCTGAATGCCCTGGAACTGAATTTTGAAGCGCTGCAAATCCGGCAGGTTCTCCAAATCAGGCAACTCATTAATGTCAGCTTTAATAAAAACAAAGTTGGGATTTGGCAAAAAGCTCTCAATGTTTTTTACCTCGCTTGATAAAAAATTATCAATGCAGATAACTTTATTATTTTCCAGCAGGTGGCGGCAGAGATGCGAGCCGATGAAACCGGCGCCGCCCGTAACCAACACGTTTTTTTTGTCAAAGATAACACGCTTGGGCATAGAGAGTAGTTTCTTAGTTACTTAGTTGCTTGGTTGCCATAATATTTTAAATTATAGCAAATTTTGCTACTTTTTGCACTCTGCATTTTCCTTCATCTTTTTTTATTCTAAATTCTTATTTCTGAATTTTTAATTTCATCACCGCCGCGTTCACGCCGCCGCGCATGTCTTCGGCGTAGGCAAAAAAGCCGGCGAGCAAACCGCCGCGCTCGTCAAAGACGCGCACGTGCGGTCCGCCGCCCGGACCGGCGCCGGTGATGATTTCGTCAGTGCCGTCCTGATTGGTGTCGCCCGCGGCAACGTTGACGCCGCCGCGAAAATTTGACGCGTAGGCGAAGAACTGACCGCGCACCGTGCCGCTCGCATCAAAGATGCGCACCTGCGGACCGCCGCCGAAGCCGGCGCCCGTGATAATGTCGTCCCGGCCGTCGCCGTTGGTGTCGCCCGCGGCAACGTTGACGCCGCCGCGAAAATTTAACGGATACGCGGCAAATTCGGCTAATTTATTTCCGGCCATAGTGAAAACGCGCACGTACGGCGCGCCGCCTTTGTTTTCAGCGGCAATGATTTCGTCCCGGCCGTCGCCGTTGGTGTCGCCCGCGGCAACGTTGACGCCATTGCGCCGCTTTTGGTCAAAGGCAAAAAATTGCCCCAAAAGTGTTCCCTGCTCGTCAAAGACGCGCACGTGCGGGCCGCCGCCCGAACCGGCGCCGGTAATGATTTCATCCGTGCCGTCGCCGTTGACGTCGCCGGTTGCAACGGTAGCGCCGCCCGCAAACGCATCCCCGTACGCTTTAAATTTTGCCGGTGTCGCGGTGTAAGCTGTCACGGTCGTGCTGGCATTGCTCTGCGGAACGGTTACGACAAAACCCTGGTAGGCGCGTAATTCATCATAAACTTTTTGCACCGCCGCCGCCACGTTCAGTCTGCCCGCGCCCAATTCTCCTTTGTAGGCCGGGTTTAACGGGTCAATATTGTCAGCTGTTTCAAAAATAGTTTGTACCAACTCCTGCCGTGTGAGCTTTGGGTTCACACCTTTCAGAAGCGCCAGACTGCCCGAAATTAACGGAGCTGACATTGACGTGCCGGACCAGTATCCCTGCGCGTAGAGATTATATACCTTGCCGCCGTATACTTTGGTCGGGTCATAAACAACCAGCCCGACAAAACTGGTAGCCGGCGCGACAATGTCAATGCAATTTGAACCGAAGTTGGAAAACACCGCCTTTTGGTCCAGCGGGTCAGTACCGCCCACGCCAATGACCATGTTTCTGCCATTGTCATGACAAATCGGGTACGCGGGCGTTATTTCTAAATTGTGGCTTTTTCCGTTGGCGTCCTCATTGCCGGCGGCCGCAACCACCAGCACGCCGGCGTTGTAAGCGCGGGCAATGGCTTCGGCCAAACTGGGAGAATAATCAGCGCCGACAAAACTTAAATTGATGACATCTGCGCCGTTGTTGGTCGCGTAATCAATGGCGCGAATAACGTCTTCGATCGTGCCCTCGCCCCGGTCGTTTAAAGCTTTCAGCGCCATGATGCGGGCGTTCCACGTCACGCCGGTGATGCCGAACGCGTTGTTCCCAGCGGCGGCAATGATGCCGGCGACAATGGTGCCGTGATTGAGTCCGAGATCGGTAAAACCGTTCTGAAATTTCGGATTCGGGTCAAACGTATTATTAACAAAATCCCAGCCGTTGATGTCGTCAATGTAGCCGTTGCGGTCGTCGTCAATGCCGTTTACCGGGATTTCTTTTTCGTTTATCCAAATATTGTTAATCAAATCCGGGTGATCAATATCCACGCCGGTGTCAATGACGGCGACAACGACGCTGGGGCTGCTCCATTTCATCACCCAGGCCTGCGGCGCTTTAATTTTTTCCAAATACCACTGTTCGGGATACATCGGATCGTTGGGCAGAACGGAAAACCGGATGTCGCTTGCGGCCGCAAAAACCCTGCCGGAACCAACGACAAAGAAAAGCGCTACAAACGCCGTACAAAGTGCAAGCCGATGCTTATGTAAAATAGCCATAGTACTCTCTATTATAACCTATAAAATCAAAACATCCAACGTCTCCGTGCCGCATTTCTCCCATGAAAAACGTTTCGTCTGTTCACTCCCTTTATACGTCAATTCTGTGCGTACTGTTTCATCGGCTAACACGTTCTCAATTGCCGCGGCTAAGGCTTCCGTATTGTCGGGCTCAACCAGCACCGCCGCCTTCCCCGCCACTTCCGGCAGAGACGCCGCGTTGGAACAAATTACCGGCGTGCCGCAGGCAAAAGCTTCCAAAACGGGCAAACCAAATCCTTCGTAGCGCGAAGGAAAAATCAAAGCCGCCGCCCCGTTATATAAATAAGGCAGGTCGTTGTCGTCTACGTAATTTAAAATAATAACGTCATTTTCCAAATTATTTTCTTTGATTAATTTTTCAATTTCAACAAAACCAAAACCCGGTCTGCCGGCCAGGACCAATTTTGTTTCTACCGTAGAGACGCGATATATCGCGTCTCTACCTTTCAACGTTGTAAACGCCTTAATTAACCCGTCCGTATTTTTTTTGTATTCCAATCTCCCGACAGATAAAATATACGGCTGGACAATATTGTATTTTTTTAAAACATCACGTAGGGACGCAAAATTTTGCGTCTCTGCAGTATTATTAAATTTCTCAGCATCATACCCTAAATGCGTGACAAAAATTTTATCCGCGGCGGCGGAAAAATATTTAATAATCTCTTTTTTAGAAAATTCCGAAATCGTAATTATCTTTTTGGCGTGTTTAACCGCAAAGCGCGTTGACCATTTTAAATAAAATTTTTGCCATTTACCGTAAACTTCCGGATACCGCATGAAACCAATATCATGAATTACGGCAACGGTATTTTGCGGATGAATTATCGGCATCGCTGACGCCGGAATAAACAAAACATCCGGCGCATTAAACAACATTTCTAACGATAACCTGCCTTGCGTCCATAAAAATTTAAACGGCCAGCGCAGTTGTTTTATCTTCACATTCGACCGCTCCCCTATTTTTTTCAGCCATTCGTCCGGTTCGTCTTCTATATATAAAACAAACTGATTTTGCGTATCCAGTTTTACCAGTTCGCTAATAACATAATAAGCATACCATTCCACGCCGGTTTTATTTTGTTTGATTGCTCTGGAAGCATCAATACCGATAATCATAACGGGCTTTTAATATTTTTTAGCATCGGATTGGTCACTTTGGTATAAATCTGAGTTGTCCTAATATTAGCATGGCCAAGAAGTTCTTGCACATATCGCACATCCACGCCATTTTCCAAAAGGTGCGTGGCAAAACTGTGCCGTAAAGAATGAAAAGTTGCCTCTTTTTGAATCCCTGCCTTTTGCAATGCATTTTCAAAAACTTTTTGCGCGGTTCGCTCAGTTAATTTACCCCCGCGTTCACTGGCAAAAACATAATTATCAAGAGTTTTGTTTGAAATTAATTTTTTAATATTTTCTGTCAATTTTTCCGGCAAAACAGTGATACGATCTTTGTTGCCTTTGGCGCCTTTAATATGAATAATCAATTCTGCTAAATTTACATCTTTTATTTTTAAATTGATAATTTCGCTGACACGCAAGCCCCCGGCATAAGCAAGGGATATCATTAAGTTATGTTTTTCGTTATTAATTACTGATAATATTAATTGGATTTCTTCTCGAGATAAAACAATGGGTAGTTTACTTGGAGTTTTGGCAAATCTGATGTCAATTTTGCCGTGATATTTTAAAACATTCCAGCAGAAAAAATTGATTGCTTGTAATTTTTGGTTTGTAGTTTGCGACGACATTCCCCTATCTACCACGGACAATAAATATTGTTTTATAAAATCAACGTCAACTAAGCCAAAGTCAGTTTGTTTGGCGCGTAAATATTCAGCTACGCAACTTACATAACTTTTGATGGTTTTAGAACTATATTTACGAAGCCGCAGTTCATCTTCAAGTTTTTTTAAATAGACTTCCATTGATATTTTTGCTACAATTAAATAGTAATCAAATTATATCTGATATTCGTAAAAAGTGCAATATTGTGTATAATATACGAAAACACTTCATATATAAACTAGTTGTCTAAAATTGTTGTAAAATAAGGATTGCGGTTTCTTGTCAACAACTCCGCATAATGCGATTATGCGAAATTATTGCCATAATTTTTACTATGCTGTAAAATGCGTGTCGTACACGCATTTTACAGCATAGTAAAAATTACTAAGCAAAAATTTGCAATGAATTTTTGCTTGATCCACCGCATCTTTTAATGCTTTTACAACAACTTCAGACAACAAAGAATATCAGGTTCAGAAAATATAATTTATTAAATTTTAAAAGGTATTATATTTTCTTCTCCCAAATTTTTATCTTTTTAATTTTAAAAGGTGATAAAAACTTCTGATATTCTTATACGTTATGTGAAATGCATGTTTTCCTTTTGGGCTATCGCCCAGCTCTAAAAAAGAATTTGAATTTTGTTTTTTTATTTATTAGAAAGGGGTATAAGGTGTTTTCTCCGCTCCGCTACGAAAACGATTTATTTATAAGGGGAAAACGAATACAATAATAATGTTTAGCCAAATAATTATGACGGATAATAACTTACAAAAGAAAGTGTCGGAGCTTGAAGCTCAAATCAGAAAACTTAAGAAAAATAATCTTGGGTTGGTTTTTGAAGACAAGACAGAAGATGTGGTTGAGCAGTCAAAAATCAAAGTGCCTGTTTTAAAAGAGGTTCTCAAAAACCGCCTTAATCCTGATGAAGCGTATCCGAACAATTTAATGATTGAGGGCGACAACTATCTCGCGCTCTCGGTTCTCAGTTACACACACAAGAAAAACATTGATCTTATTTATATTGATCCGCCATACAACACAGGCGCAAAAAACTGGAAATATAACAATGACTATGTAGACAAGGATGACGAATACCGACACAGCAAGTGGCTCTCGTTTATGCGTCATCGCCTTAATTTGGCAAAAAACCTGCTGAAAGATGATGGCGTACTAATTTGCGCGATTGACGATAACGAACAGGCTCATTTAGGTGTTTTGATTGAGCAGTTATTCCCAGCACACGAACAGCACGCTATAACGATCATACACAATCCAAAGGGCGTTCAAGGCACAAACTTTTCTTACACTCACGAATACGCAATTTTTGTTGCCCCAAAAAACAAGAAGGCTATCGGAGATCGCTCACTTACCGAAGAAGAGATTTATGTTTCAAACTTGCGAAACTGGGGTAATGAATCCGAGCGAACAGACGCAAAAAATTGTTTTTATCCAATTATTCTAAAAGGTGGAAAGATTATTGGTTTTGGCAATGTTGCGTCAAACGAATTTCATCCAAAATCGGCAAACGAAAAACAAAAAGACGGTAGTATTTATATTTGGCCGATTGACGAAAAAGGTGTCGAGCGAAAATGGCGATACGCACGACAAAGCGTTGAAGAAATAAAAGACATCCTCCAAATTAAAGAATCACGTGGTGGCATTGTTCAAATAATGATTGCGAAAGATTACGGCACTTATAAAACTGTTTGGACCGACAAAAAATACGACGCAAGTGAATACGGAACAAAACTTTTGCGTGAGATATTACCAAAGTGTGATTTTGACTTTCCTAAGTCACTCTATACTGTTTACGATTGTCTCTTTGCCGTTGTAGGGTCGCGTCCAAATGCAAATGTTTTGGATTTTTTCGCTGGATCTGGGACAACTGGACACGCCGTTTTAGAAATGAACAAGATAGACGGTGGTAATCGTAAATTTATTCTTTGCACCAACAACGAAAACAACAACGGCGGAAACGGCGGAATTGCTGAATCAGTTTGCTATCCGCGCATTAAAGCAGTTATTAACGGCTACAAGAACAAAAAAGACGAGAAAACCGCTGGTATTCCAAGTAATCTTTTCTATTACCAAACCGACCTCGTGGACATTGAGCAAATCCACAAAGTGCCGGACGAAGCGAAAATCCGCATAACCTACGAAGCAGGCGAAATGATCGGGGTGCGAGAAGATACGCTCAATGAAATTGAGAAAAATGATTGGTGGCAAATTTTTGAAGGCAATGGAAAATTAACCGCGATTTATTTTAAGGAAGACAAGACAAAGCTCGGCGAGTTAATAACCAAATTAGAAAAGAAAAATTTGCCGACTGCTTTATATATTTTTAGCTGGGGTAAAAACGAATACAAAGGCGAGTATTCGTCCGCGAATATCAGAGTCGAAGATATTCCAGAGCCGATTATTGAAGTTTACAAAGAAATTAACAGGATATAATTATGTTTGCTTTAAAACCATTTCAAGAAACGGCAATATCACAACTCAAAGATCAGTTTTTGAATTTGTGGAAATTGCCAAATCAAAATATACCGCTTGTTTTTAAATCGCCGACTGGAAGCGGTAAAACGATAATGCTGGCACAATTTTTGCGCGATATTGTCAGCGATCCACGTTTTCAGGGCAATGATGTAGCTTTTGTGTGGTTTTCTTTTAGCGAGGATTCTTACGAACAGAGCAAAAAGAAACTTTTTGATTATTATGGCGGAGCGAGTGAGCTTGATTTAATTGACCTAAACGACCTTTCGCGCGAAAAACTTCATCAAAACGATGTCTTCTTTATAAACTGGCAGAAAATAAAAGGTAAAAGTAAGGATAGTCGTAAATTACGCCGTGAAAATGAGCAAGGATTAACTTTTGATAATTTCATTAACGAAACGCATGAAGCAGGGCGCAAAATTATTGTCATCATTGACGAAGAGCATATCGGAAGCGACACCGATCTTGCATTGGAAGTCGTGGAGGGGCTTATTAAGCCAAAAATTACGCTTCGCGTATCGGCTACACCGAAATATATTCCTACTCGTGCCGAAACAGCTGGATACGTTGAAGCAAAGCGAAGCGATGTCGTTGAAGCAGGGTTAATCAAAGAAAAAATTGTTTTCCAGACAGAAGAAGATTTAAAACAAAAAGCCATCAAAAAACTTGACCAAGACGAAATGCTTTTGGAATTAGCGTATGCCAAACGACAAGAATTAATCGATTTGTACAAAAAACTCGGCGTTGATGTTAATCCACTTGTTTTGATTCAGCTTCCAAATGACGATCAAGCAAACAAGGAAACGAGTGACACAACCAAACAGACGATTGTATTGGAATATCTAAAACGCAAAGGTGTAAAAAACGATGAAATTGCCGTTTGGCTCTCCAAAGAAAAAGAAAATTTGGAAGATTTAGAAAAAACCAACTCGCCGGTGTCGTTTCTCTTATTCAAGCAAGCCGCCGCAACTGGTTGGGATTGTCCGCGCGCAGGAGTTTTGGTGATGTTCCGCGAAATAAAGAATCCAACTTTTGCAATACAAACAGTCGGGCGCATTTTGCGCATGCCGTTCGGAATGCACTTTGCCCACCCCGAACTCAATCTCGGCTATCTCTACACAAACTACAAACGCAACGAGGTTTTGGCAGAATACGCTAAATCAAAAACCGAAAATCGCCCTGCGATCAACGGCAGTTATCGCAAGAAAAATGTTGAACCGATCAAATTGGAATCTGTCTTTATGACGCGCGCGGACTATAACGACTTGGGCGATTCATTCCAAAATACTTTCAAGCAAGTAGCGGACAAAAAACTGGATTCAAAAAAGCTAAACCTAAAGCCCAAGGTTACAAACGGCTTAATTGTCGGCGTGGAAATTGACGATTATGACAATTTTACAAAGGAGCTTTTTGAAGAAGGCGGAAGTTATGACGAAGAAATGTCTCGTCATGACCTTGAACGATTATATAATCTTTTGTGTTTCAAAATTGTCGCCAAACAAACCGACGAAAACCGTAAATTTGCACCAGAACGCTCATGGGGTAAGCTCAAAACCGCACTCAATATTTATCTAATGGAGAAGTTAAAACTTTCACGCGTGGACGTTTACAAAGTTATCGTGAATGATTTAGTTGGTGAAGCTGGCGCACTCGCGCCAGTAATCGGTGATGCACTTTTAGCATATCGTCCTATCCGTGAGCAAGAAGTAAATAAAAAGGCGGCACGCGCGAAGCGCGTGGAGCATATTGAAATACCGCGCGAAGCATTATTTTTTACCGATCAATATGAGGAATTGACGGTCAAAAAATCAGCAATGGAACCTTTTTGGTTTGAAAAAACTCAAGCAGGGCTATTCGGCGGAAACGATAATGAGAAAAACTTTATCAAGTTTCTCGAATCACCTCAAAATAAAAGCGTAATTTGGTGGCATAAAAACGGCGACAACGGAAGTGAACATTTTTCAATTTCCTACTATAACCCTGACGAGAACAAAGAAAAGTTGTTTTACCCTGACTGGATAATCAAAACCAAAAATGGCGTTATAATTGTTGATACAAAAGCTGGTATTACTGCCGAAAGCAACGACACCAAATACAAGGCGAAGGCATTACAAGCGTGGCTGAAAGGTAAAAAGAATTTTGACGGCGGCATAGCCGTTCAAGACGGACCAAATGGCTGGAAAATAAACCGCAACGCCAAGTATTCTTTTGATTCATCAATGAAAGGGTGGGAAGTTTTTGATCTAAAATAATATTATGGCAACAACAATTACAGCATCATTTCAAAAACTAAAAGAAAACCTGGAAATTACAGGCTTGCAGGCGAGTACCGTTTCAACTCGTCAAAATAATGTAAGAGATGTTATAAAAAAAGACCTTTCAGTTTTAGATTCTTTTTTAACTGGCTCATATTCCAGAAGTACTTTAATTGCACCTTTAAAAGAGGCTGATATTGATGTTTTTGTGGTTTTAGATTCAAAATACTTTCATCATTACAACAATGGTCAAAATGGTGGACAAGCCGGATTGTTGGATTTGTTAAAAAGAACTTTGAGAAAAACTTATACGGAAACACCCGACATAAGCAGAAACGGCCAAGCGGTTACAATCAGATTTACTGATTTTATGGTTGATGTTGTTCCTGCATTTAATCGGCAAGGAGGTGGTTATCTAATCCCCAATTCAGTAAGTCAAAGCTGGATTAGCACCGATCCCAAAAAACATGTTGAGATTGTTGCGAACTCCAATAAAGCACATAATAGCGATTTTGTGCCATTGGTTAAGATGATAAAAGCATGGAATAAAAATAATAATAAATATTTTAGCTCATTTCACCTTGAAGTTTTGGCTTTATCAATTTTGAATAATGTAACAATTTCAGATTATCCTTCGGGGATAAGATTTTTCTTTGATAAGGCTAGAGATTTAATCACAAAACAAAATCCTGACCCTGCTGGGTATGGTGGAGATGTTGGAAATTATATAAATACACAAGAAAAAATTAAAGAAGCGGTTACAAAATTTGAACTAGCATACAATAGAGCAATAAAGGCCGAAGATTTCGGCAATCGTGGTTATACAAAAGACGCTGTCGATTTGTGGATTAAAATATTTGGAGATAATTTTCCTACCTATGGATAATCAACAACCAACAACGGCCGAAAAGTCGGTTTCAAAAACTAAAGATGAAATTATAAAAGAAGCCAAGCGTGTAGAGGAATGTCTTTTGTATTCTTCAAAGGGTCATTTTGCCGCCTCATATTTTTGGGGTAATTTTCATCTTTGGATTGGTATTCCTGTAGTGTTGCTTTCGGCGATTGCTGGTGCTTCAGCCTTATCACAATTTGATCCAAGGCATGTTATAGCAGGTTTGATTTCAATACTTGTTGCGGCACTTTCCGGAGTTATGACATTTCTAAACCCAAACGAAAAAGCAAGTGTTCATTTGAACGCAGGTAATAATTATGATTCGTTAATGAACAGAGCGAGAATTTTTTGGTCTATTGACTGTTGGCGGGATGAATCAGAACAAGTTTTAACCGAAAAATTGAAATATCTGTCCGAACAGAAAGACAAGTTAAACCAAAGTTGTCCGCAAGTTCCGAGATGGGCATACAATATAGCCAGAAAAGGGATAAAAGACGGAGAAGGAGATTATACTGTAGATAAAAACAAATAATGAGTTTTCGGTCGGGGCAATTCACCCCTTTAATTCCCCTCTTGCCCCTCCCTCAAACAAAATAAGGAGTTTTGGATTTTGGGCATTCACCCCTACCCCTCTGCCCAAAATCCAAAACAAAAAAAACAAAATTAAAATTCTTTTTTAGAGCAATCCCGATTGCTATCGGGATTAAAGTAAAACATGCACATCACATAACACGGCATATCTGGTTACGGCTTTTATACAAAAGCCTCCACCCATATTTGCCTCCGCTACGCTACGGCAAACATCAGATATGCCGAAACGTTAGCTGAAATATGGCTTTTTCTTTCTTTTCGCTAACGCGAAAATATGCTAAAATTTAATTATAAAAGTTTTAATTTAATAATTACAAAAATATTATGAACGAGGATTTAGCCCAAATTGTTATATACTACGCAACAAAACCACACAAAGAATTGAGTGAACTGCTACTAAATAAATCTAAGGATAATTTAATTTCGTCTCTCACGGATTTACTAACAGCGTATATTAATGATAAAAATTCTTCTAGTTTGAGAGAATTTATAACCGTTGTTATCTCTGGTTATCAGCACAATCCCAAAAAATTAGGTTATAATGGTTTCAAACAAAATTCTACAATCGGCGGAAAACCGATTGCTTGCGAGGCAAAGCCAAAAAATATTCAAACTGACGGTTACGAGCAAAGAAAAACTAAGCCAAAATTAAATGGCGAGGGTGGTTTTAATGATTATACTATTGAACGATTAAAAAAAGATGCAAAAGAAAATTTGAATATTCTGTCTAGTGGATTTATAGATGGCGAATTGCAATACATTATAGAATTTCCTTTTAGTATTGTCTTCCAACAATTAAAAAAACAGCTTCCCCGAAAAAGAACCATCGGTACTTATACGAGAATGGCATCTTTTAATTTTAGTCATTATGGAAGTTTATAATGTACCCATATACTGGACAACTATATTAGGTGGATATGGTAGAATGAAAACATATGAAACATCTATCCCCAAAACAGAAAGCGTCCATCGCTT